>Ga0207060_10202_pt1 | contig 21419 bp, 21 predicted proteins | sample Alteio_BWMinCont_30_FD_153270 | JGI IMG/M metagenome (GOLD analysis project Ga0207060, IMG submission 153270) | Enriched cells from forest soil in Barre Woods Harvard Forest LTER site, Petersham, Massachusetts, United States -... | ecosystem: Environmental > Terrestrial > Soil > Temperate forest >...
GCAGGTCTGCGGGCGTGTATGGCGCGGAGGAGCGGCTGCAGTTGTCTTTTTCTACGCTGGACAAGATGATCAGTTACGAGAGCGCGAAGCCGGGCCGGAAGATGGTGATCTGGATCAGTCCTGGATGGCCACTGCTGTCCGGGCCGAATGTCGAGTTCAGCGCGAAGCAGCAGCAGGCTTTCTTTGACTGGATTGCCGGATTCAGCAATTCGCTGCGTACGTCTCGGATTACGCTGTACGCGGTCGATCCGGTGGGCGCAGGCGATGGCAGTTTGCTGCGCACCTTTTATTACCAGGGCTTTTTGAAGGGCGTAAAGAAGCCGAGTCAGGCCGGGTCGGGCAATCTGGCGCTGCAGGTGCTGGCTATGCAGAGCGGCGGGCGCGTCTTAAATTCGAGCAACGATCTGATGGGTGAGCTGAACTCATGTATGGCGGATGCCAGCGCTTACTACTCGATGTCGTTTGATTCCGCGCCGGCGGACCATGTGAATGAGTATCATGCTCTGACAGTGAAGGTGGATAAGGCGGGAGTGAAGGTGCGGACGAATGCTGCTTATTATGGGCAGCCCTAGGTTTGTAGAATGCCGGGGTTGAATTTTGGCACGTCGGGGTTGAGGGAGGCGGCTTCGAGCGCCGTCATCAGGGCCTCGCGGGTTTTTGCGGGGTCGATGATCGCGTCGACCCAGAGACGGGCGGCGGCGTAGCGGCAGTCGGTTTGTTCTTCGTAGGTGGCTTTGATGGAGGCGAGCAGGTCTTGTTTTTCCTGCTCGCTTAGTTTTTTGCCACCGCGTTCGAGCTGGCGAATTTTGATTTCGACCAAGGTGTTGGCGGCGGAGGCTCCGCTCATGACGGCGTAGCGCGCGGTCGGCCAGGCGAAGATGAATCGCGGGTCATAGGCCTTGCCGCACATGGCGTAGTTGCCTGCGCCGAAGGAGCCTCCGACGATGACGCTGATCTTGGGAACGGTGGAGTTGGAGACGGCGGTGACCATCTTGGCGCCAGCGCGGATGATGCCGCTCCATTCGGCGTCGCGGCCTACCATGAAGCCGTTGACGTCATGCAGAAAGATCAATGGGACGAGGTTCTGATTGCAGTCCATGATGAAGCGCGCGGCTTTTTCGGCGCTTTCGGCGTAGATGACGCCACCAAATTCGACGCGCTTTTCGCCGGTGTGGCTGATCTGTGGCTGCGATGTTTTCTGGTTGGCGACGATGCCGATGGCGGTGCCCCCGATGCGCGCGTAGCCGCAGATGAGGGTGCGGCCGTAGTCTGGGCGGTATTCGTCGAATTCGCTGCGGTCTACGATGCGGGCGATGAGTTCGTGCGTGTCGTAGGTGTTGACTGAGGCTTTTGCGGGGTCGGGGTCCAGTAGGGAATAGAGGTCTTTGGTTGGGTATGTCGGGGCGTCTTTTTCGGCGTCGAATTTGGTGCGGCTGAAGGGGGCTTGCTTGCCCTGTCCGATTTTCGAAACGAGTGAGCGCAGGCGGGCGATGCAGAGATGGTCGTTGGGCTCTTTGAAGTCGACGGTACCGGAGATTTCGGCGTGCATCGTTGCGCCGCCTAATTCTTCTGCCGAATATTTCTGGCCGATGGCGGCTTGCACCAATGCAGGTCCGGCGAGAAAGAGGCCGCTGCCTTCGGTCATGAGGACGTGGTCGGTCATGACGGGGAGATAGGCACCTCCGGCAACGCACATGCCCATGATGGCGGTGATCTGGGGGATGCCGGCGGCGGACATGACGGCGTTATTGCGGAAGATGCGGCCGAAGTCGTCCTGGTCAGGGAAGACGTCTTCCTGTAGGGGCAGGAAGACTCCGGCTGAATCGACGAGATAGAGCGTGGGGATGCGGTTTTCCATCGCGATGGTCTGTGCACGGATGACCTTCTTGGCGGTCATGGGGAAGAATGCTCCCGCTTTGACCGTGGCGTCGTTGGCGATGATCATGCAGAGGCGTCCGGCGACGCGGCCGAGTCCGGTGACGACGCCTGCGGACGGTGCTCCGCCCCATTCCTCGTACATATTGAAGGCGGCGAAGAGAGACAACTCGAATAATTCTGTTTCGGGATCGAGTAGCAGGGCGATGCGCTCGCGGGCGGTGAGGCGCTTCTTGGCGTGCTGCGCTTCGATAGATTTTGCACCGCCGCCTTCGCGGATTTGCGCTTCCTGATCGCGAATGCTGGCGACGAGGGCCATCATGCCCATGGCGTTGTTGCGCGCGCGGTGGGTGCTGGCGTCGAGTCTGGAGGCGAGGGTGTTGTTCAGTTTGGGGTCTGAAGTGCTCATAGCAAACTGGCAAGGATAGCAGGTTCATGAGTGCCGCGGGTTGATTGTGAGCAGAACCGTTGGCCTGTTTTTCAGACTGCTATCATTAGTTCTTCTGCATTCGAGGGCGCTTCTGATGACTGCCGTCCCACGCTCCAATCAGGAGCAGCCAAGAAAAGTGCTTGTTGTTGGTTCGGACGAACTCGTTGCAAGTACCGTTTCGAGGGTCCTTCCCGCATGGACGATGCTACGAGTGAAGGACAATCTGGCGGCGCTTTCCCTCCTGCAAAACGAACACTGCGAACTCGTAGTGACTGGAGAAAAGAGCAGCGGTCAAGAGGATGTTGAGCTGCTGGTCAAGATTCGGAGAGTTTGGCCTCACACGCATCTGATCATTCTCACCGATGAAAGTACGCCAGAGGATGTGATTGCCGCGATCCGCGGGCGGGCGTTCAGCTATTTCTCAAAGCCGTACACCCAGGAAGCTTTCGCGCAAATGCTGCGGCTAGCTACGGAGACCGCTGTATGGGACGAAGGCATTGAATTGGTTTCCGCGACGCCAGCATGGATTGTCCTGGCTGCCCGTTGCGATCTGGCTACGGCGGATCGCCTGATTCAGTTCGTCCACGAAATGACGGATTTACCGGAACTGGAACAGGAAAAAGTCGGCCTCGCCTTCAGAGAGATGCTGCTCAATGCCATCGAGCATGGAGGCCGGTTCGATCCAAGTAAGCGTGTTGAGATTTCTTACGTGCGCGTACGTCACATGGTGATGTGCCGGATTAAGGATCCCGGCGAAGGATTTTCCTGGGAGAAGAATCTTCACGCGGCTACGAATAATCCAGCGGACGATCCTGCGCAACATCTGAAACATCGGGAAGCCGCGGGTATGCGTCCGGGCGGATTCGGAATTTTGATCGCCGAGAAGCTTGTTGACGAACTGGTCTACGGGGAGAAGGGAAACGATGTGTTGCTAGTCAAATACCTTGACATGGTGCCCACAACAGGTGTGAACGGTCTGGACGAGGCACTGCCAGGCTGACCTCTATTATTTCTCGAAAATCACCAGCTCCTTATCTGGGCAAAGCGTAAAAGGCGATTTGCTGGCCGGAGAGCACGGCGAGTTGATCGCCGTCGGGCGAGAGCGCGTAACTGTCGTTGCTCGAGGCGGGCAGGTTGATGCGGGCGGCGAAGATGCGGTGGCCGTCTGCGGCGCGATAGACCGAGACGAGATCGGATTTCAGGTCTGCGCCCTGGAAACGGCCTTCGCGGTTAATGGAGTGGTCGGCCTCAGTCAGACGCAATGCAAAGAGACCGCTGTCAAGGTTGCCGATGGCGCGCTGTCCTACTTCGTCGGAAGGCGAAACCCCTTTGAGCAGGAGCTTGCCGTCGGCGCGAAGCACGCGGTAGTCCTTTTTGAGGTAGCCGCGTTCGCAGGTTACGAGAAAGAGCAGATCGGGCGGAAAGCTGGTGAGCTCAGGCGTGCATGACGACACGATGCGGACGAGATTGCGCGTCTCCTGCTGCCAGGTGTGAAGGCTTAGCTGCCATTGATCGTTGCGTCCCGCGATGATGGAGACCTCGCCTTCTTCAGAAAGGACGGGCGGCAGATAGGTGGACGACTGGTTGCCGGTGGCCAAGGGCTTCCAAGCCGAATCGAGCACCTGGATTTCTACATCTTCTTCCGGCTCACGTCCCATCTGCTCAACCAGCAAGGCGTGGAGCCGCTGCGTGTGCCGTTCGTGCATGACGCCTACGACGACGTATTTCTGCGACGGGGAAACCCTCACGAAGCGGAGTTTGCCGCCGAGAGGAATTCTTTGCTCGATGTGGAGATTTGCATCATAAACGCGCAACTCTGAACCGGTGTGTACCAGGATGCGGTCGCCGCCGATGACCCATAAACACGGATTGGCGTCTGCGATAGGCCAGTCGATGGTGCGAATGACTTTCATGCCGGGAAGTTCAAAGAGCGCGGTGCGCATGACGCGGATCGGCGCATTTTCGCTATTGCTGGCGTAGCGGGGCACGAGCGTGTGCGGGTTGAAGGCAACGAGGAGACGATGAGGGCCGAGATAGGCCAGGGAGATGTCGTTTCTGAGCGAGTCGATCTCGGCGTTCGGGCGCGGATGATAGCCGATTTGCGCGAGCGAGAATCCCGTTGCGGCGATGCTTCTGACCTCGCTTTCCGGCGAGACGGGGTGGCAGGTCGGCGGTTCGCATACCGCGATGTCATCAACGGGTTCGGGCTCTTTGGGAAGCGGGATTGTTACAGCCGCTACTTCTTTGGCTGGAGCTGGTTCTGTGTCAGGCCGGGCGGTCGCGACGGCACTCGCGAGCTCCGCAGATTTTGGCAACGAGTCTTGAAAGACCAGCTTTGACGGGACCAGGACGAGGACGGTATGCCGGGCCAGGGCAATGTTTTTCTTCTTTGTCTCAAGCACGGAGTCATGGTTGTCTCCGCCGCCTACGTCGAGCTTGACGCCGTTGACGTTGACGACATCTCCCATGGACGCTTTTGACGCTTCCTGGAACTGCGGTCCAGACAACTCACCCAGGTCGGTAGATATTTCGGCGGACTTGATAGATGCGGATGGGTCGGCAGACCTTCCTCCGCCCATGGTGGCGACGTGGGCTGAATTTGCCGAGCCGTTCATCGCGTTCAGCATGCCCCGCATGGCGGTTGAACTGCCATAGTATTGCTCGTCACCTTCCGACTTCGGACCCACAACTGCGGCGAGCGTGAGGGGGAAGGAATTGAGATCTCCGCCGTTGCAGGCGGCCTGATCGAAGGACAGGGTCATCTGCAGAGGCAGACTTGCGCCGGGCTTCGTGAGCACCGTGGCGACATGTCCCGCGATGATAGCGCCTTTCTTGAGATTGCAGTTGGAGGCTGACCAATCGAAGAGAACCTTTGCGAGTAGCGGATCTCCCGTTTTCAGGCGCTTTGTATCGATGTTTGCCAGCAGTTCGGCGCGGATGAGGACGACTGTTGGTTTCGCAGCCGCGGATTTCCCATCAACCGGATACGGAAAGGCGGAGATTGCGAGAGCCGGGGCAGCAAGAATTCCAAGACAGAAAAGTACTCGTTTGTTCTGTTTCTTCATAAGGCGCAGGTAAGGGAGCAGAGGCTTCCAGTATGGCATTCTCACCCGAGAATCGAATACTTGAATTTGTCTCAGCAGTCGGTGCAACCGGCTCGGCGATTTGTTTACGGAATTTTGCATCCGGCAATACATGTATATACATCGAAGTCGCATGAAAGAATCCGGATTGCCCCGGCTTCCATGCTTGTGCGCAAGTTTGCGCAGGGCGACGCGTGCGCTGACTCAGCATTATGACGAAGCTCTTCGTCCGCTGGGGCTGCGCGTGACTCAGTTCACTGTGCTTCAGGCGCTCTCGTTGACCGGGGAGGTATCCCAGCGAAAGCTAGGGGATATCCTGGCGCTCGACAGCACCACTCTTACCCGGACGCTGGATATCATGCGACGGTCCGGCTGGATCTCACGGCGGCGGGGTGCAGATCGCAGGGAATGGCGCCTGCAGCTGTCCCGATCGGGCGAAGACCAACTTAAAGGCGCTCTGCCTTCCTGGAAGAAGACACAAATGCAGATTGCCAGCCAACTCGACGACAAGCGCTGGTACGAACTCTTCGAACTCACCGATCAGATAACGACTCTGGTCGCAAACCCAGGAGATTTGACATGAACAACGAGAAATATCGCAAGCTCACTTCGTGGTTGATCGCAGCGTGGTTCGTTTTCGCGTTGTCGGCGTCGGCGCTTCACCTGTTCCAGACTTCTCCGACTGCTCCTCCCCTTGTCTTTGGATTAGCGGCGCTGACACCCATCATCGTTTTCGCGGTGTGGTTCCGGATTTCGCCGGAGTTTCGGGCGTTTGCTTTAAGCCTCAATCTGCGCACACTGACCTTGATCCAGTCTTGAGGATTGCCGGGTATGTTTTCCTGGCCCTATATGTGTACGGAATCCTTCCCGGCAGCTTCGCATTGCCGGCAGGCTGGGGCGATGTTGCGATTGGTGTGACAGCGCCTTTCGTCGCCATGAAACTCGTTAACCGTTCGCATCGTACTGCTTTCATCTTCTGGCAGATCCTGGGTATGACTGATCTGGTGACAGCCGTGGGCATGGGGACAGCGTCACGGTTTTTGAGCGCGAGCCAGATTACGACCGCGCAGATGACGGTGCTGCCTCTCAGCCTGATTCCCACGTTTGCCGTTCCGTTGTTTTTCGTTCTTCATATCATCTCCATTGCACAGGCGAGGCGATGGCATGAGACGATGCCTCTCCCTAATGGCGAGCTGCTGCCGGGCACTGCGCTCTAACGACGATTGTTAGAGCCCACCTCGCATGGGTTGGCTTGTGCCGATGCCGGCCAACCCCAACGCTTCGGAGTTCTTTTGCATGGCGGCGATGCAGAAGGCGATGTGGTCGTCGAGCGGTACGCCCAGTTCTGCCGCTCCTTTGATGATGTCGTCGCGATGCACGCCTTTGGCGAAGGCTTTGTCCTTCATCTTCTTGCGCACGCCTGCTACTTCGACGTCGTGGATGGATTTGGTTGGCTTGACGAGGGAGCAGGCGGTGAGAAATCCGGCCAGCTCGTCGCATGCGAAGAGAGTCCTGTCGAGATGCGTGACCCGGGGCACGCCGGAGTATTCGGCGTGGCCCAGGATAGCGGTGCGGATCTCTTCGGGCCAGCCTTGCTCGGTGAGGATTCTGTTGCCGACGAAGGGGTGCTCCTGCTGCGACGGGTATCTTTCGTAGTCGAAATCGTGGAGCAGTGCGGTGATGGAATATTGCTCGACGAAATGATCCCGTGATTCGCCGGTGAGCCCCTGCGCGTCGGCTTCGCGCTCACCGTAGGCGCGCACGCACGTCTCAACAGCGAGCGCGTGTTTGAGCAAGCTTGCAGATTGCGTGTACTCGTTGAGCAGAGACCATGCGCGTTCGCGTGAGTAACCGTTGTGGTTCGCCATAGGTTCGTCCTTTTTCGGGTTTCTTCCTATTATCTTCGGGTTTTTTAGGTTGGAATCACAGTTTTCACTTGACAACAAAGGTACCTTCCCTGCATCGTATACGAGAGTTGGGAAGATTCCGGCATACAATGCTGGGCGCTTGCCAGCCAGGATGCCTTGCTCTGGCCTCCGTAAACAAATTATGGCAACAAACCTAGCAACCGTTGAGGCACGCGAGGTATTACGTTGCGATCATTGCAGTCTGGTACAGTTCCGCACGACGAACTCACTCTGCAGGCGCTGCCACAAGCCCCTCGAAATGGAAGAGCCAGAACCACTCGTCCCCCAACTTGTGACGGAATCGAGTCCATCCCCTAACGGTGGATCGGGTCTCGATGTTGCCAACGCGGTGCGCGATATTCGTCGTTCGCGCAGGCTCAGCCAGAGACAGCTTGCAGGACGCATGCAGGTACCACGCACTTATATCTCGAAAATTGAAAACGGCAAGGCTATGCCCACGCTATCTTCACTGGAGCGCCTGGCGCGAGCGCTGGAGATCGATATCTGCGATCTGCTGCGCGATGCGCGAAGCCGCCAGCATGAAGAAGCTACGGCGGTTTTGGCCGATCCATTTCTGCGGGAGATTGCGCCGTATGTGTGCAGAATGGATGCATATCAGCGCTCAATTTTCCTGAATCAGGTGCGGGACATGGCAATGGGGCGGCGGAGGCTTGCGTAAGTCTTTTAGCTCCAGGAAATTGCGGCCTAAGATTTAAGGAAAACTCCGGCGGAGAAATCGGGTTCTTACTGATGTAAGGCGACATTGCCTGTAGTGGGTGTCGTAAGGTGAGAACAGAATGATCTCCAGATCGGCGTTATTAAGACAATGGGCGCAGTCAAAGACGCCCGCCCATTTTTTTCAGGCTTGCATGTCACGGCCATTGATGGCCGCGGTAGTTGCGGCTGGCCTGCTTCTCTCTGGCAGTGGAAAGCTGCTGGCACAGGATGTTCCACCGCCTCCCCCGGATTCGCAGGACCAGCAGCAGGCTCCACAGGATAATCAGCAACTGCCGCAGTATGGCGCTCCTCTGCCTCAAGATGAGAATCAAGCTCCCCAACAGGCATATCCGCAAGATCAGCAGGGCTCTCATCCGCAACAGCAGGCCCCGGCTCCTCAGGGACAGCCACTTACTGCTGACCAACTGAATCAACTGGTAGCTCCGATTGCGCTGTATCCGGACGCGCTGGTTGCGCAGATTCTTGCGGCTTCGACGTATCCGACGCAGGTGGTGGAAGCCGACCGCTGGGTGCAGGCCCAGGGCAATGCCCCGGCTGACCAGATTGCGGCGGCCGCGAATGCGCAGCAGTGGGATCCGAGCGTGAAGGCGCTGACGGCGTTTCCTTCTGTGCTGTCGCAGATGGATCGCAACATGCAGTGGACGACCGATCTGGGCAATGCCTACTACAACCAGCCGCAGGATGTGATGGACGCGGTGCAGCATATGCGTCAGCAGGCACAGCAAGCGGGAAGTCTGGAATCGACGCAACAGCAGACGGTGAGCAATAATGACGGCGAGATTGCTATCGCGCCGGCGAATCCTGAAGTTGTGTATGTGCCGGTGTACAACCCGTGGGTTGTATATGGACCGCCGGTTGTTGCATGGCCGGGCTATTACTACGCGCCGCCTCCTGGAATCTTCTTCGGCGTTGGGTTTGGTTTCCGGATTGGCTTTGGATGGGGTATTCCGGTTCGTCCATGGGCTCCGTGGGGTTGGGGATGGCATAGCTGGGGCTGCGGCTGGGCCAATCGCACGGTTGTCTATAACCGGACGACTTACATAACGCGCAGCACTACGGTCATCAACCGCGGCTACAGCCGACCGGGAGCGCCTCCGCTACAGTTAGCGGGGCAGCGCGGTTCGTTCATGAACCGTCCTGCATATACGAGCTATGCCAGCCATGTCGCAGCAGGTGCGCGACCAATGCCTGTGCAGAACGGATTTGCGAATGGCCCGGGCAATAACAATCGAGCTGGGAACTTCAATAATCGTCCAGTTGCCCAGCCTGGGTACAACAACCATGTGCAGCAGCCGACGTATAACAGGCCTGCTTCGCAGACCAATGGGTTTGCGAACGGCAGCCGTCCTGCTCCTGCTGCGCCGGGAAACTTTCAGCAGCGGCCAACCTACGCTCCTGCGCCGACCTATAACCGCCCGACACAGAGCGCGCCGACCTATAGCCGCCCTGCTCAAAGTGCGCCGACGTATCGTCCTTCGGCTCCGCAGAACTACGGGCGCCCAGAGCCGAGCCGGCCGGCACCTGCTCCGCAGCACCAGATGTCGGCTCCTCGCTCGGCTCCAGCTCCGCATGCGGAGCCGCACGGGGGCGGTGGAGGCGATCACCGCCACTGAGTCTCTCTTCAGAGATAATTCACACACGCGCACTAGAATGGGCCGTGACCATTGCGTAATTGCGATGGTTACGGCCCTGTGCTACGGTCGGACTAGAGGATTGATTTGAGCCGTATTCATGAGCTACCACCGGAAGAGCTGGCGATCTATCGCCGTCTCGATCCGGAGCGCCTGCCGAAGCACGTCGCCATCATTATGGATGGCAATGGGCGCTGGGCCGGGAAGCGCAGTTTGAAGCGCTTTCTTGGGCATCAGCAGGGCGCAGAGGCGGTTCATTTTGTTGTGGAGACGGCGTCGCGAATCGATCTGCCGTGGCTCACTCTCTACGCTTTTTCACTGGAGAACAATCTGCGCCGGCCCAGGACAGAAGTAAATTTCCTGATGCGCCTGCTGAGCACATACCTGACCAATAACGTGAAGCGCATGAACGACAATAATGTGCGCATCCAGTACATCGGGCGCACGCATGAGCTTCCAAAAGAAGTGCAGGAGCGGATGCAGTGGGCTTCAGAAGCCACGCAGCAGAATACGGGGACGACGCTGACACTGGCGCTGAACTATGGCGCGCGGTCGGAACTGGTCGACGCCTTCAGGCGGCTGCATGCGGAGATTCGGCAGAAGCACATTCATATGGAAGACCTGACGGAGCAGGATATTCAGCGGCATCTGTATACGGCGCACATGCCGGATCCGGATCTGCTGATTCGGACATCGGGCGAGATGCGGATCTCGAATTACCTGTTGTGGCAGATTGCCTATACCGAGATTTTTGTTACGAATCGGCTATGGCCTGATTTTCGCGGGTTGCACATGCTGGAAGCGATCGAGGATTTTCAGCGCCGCGAACGGCGTTATGGCGGGCTGTCGGATGGGAGCGAGTCGGATGATGTGTCTTCGCTGCCGGCGAATCAGCTGGTGGGGCGTTAGTTGCCTGGGCGATTGAAGATCCGCTAGCCACTTTTCTGCTAATTCTGCTGAAACGGTTTTTGCCCCTTCCTCACAATTCCACTGGACTCTACAGTTCCCATTCAGAACTTCCGCTCGTGCGTGATAGAGTCGTGCCCCAGGAAAATCTGTCCCCCAGGAAAAATCTGTCCTTTGAGAGGACCCTTATGCATCCGCTTGCTTTGAATAGCCGTGGTGAGGAGGTATTGAAACTCCAGCTCTTGTTGGACCATCACCTGCCCAAGAACCTGCAACTGGACCCGGATGGAGTTTTTGGCGCCCAGACACGCAATGCAGTCATTGCTTTCCAGAAGCGCGCCAGACTGGTACCGGACGGAGTTGTGGGGGCGAAGACGCTTGCAGCTCTGGGCGTCCAGACCAAGCCGGTTGTAAAAGAGGCGCCATCGGTTTCGCCTTCGGTCGCGGCAGTTGCTCCCTGGATGACGATTGCCTCCGCTGAGTTAGGCGTGCATCGTGACATGGTCCATCATCACGAAAAGAGAATCATCGAATACCTCAAGACAACGACTTTGTCCGCAGAGTACTCAGGCACCGATGCCACAGCTTGGTGCTCAGCCTTTGTAAACTGGGTCATCACAAAATCTGGCCGAACCGGAACGAACAACGCGCTTGCCGCGAGTTGGCTCAAATGGAAGAATGGCAAGCTGCTGGCAACGCCTCAAGCCGGTGCGATCATAGTGATTCAGCGAAAGGATGCTGCGTCAGACAAATACACTGGCACGACGACGGGAAATCACGTGGGATTCTGCATGAGCTATTCACCGGACAGTGTCACGTTTCTCGGTGGTAACCAGGGAAGCCGAGTAAGCTTCGCCACTTTCTCATTTTCGAAATGGAATCTCAGAGGTGCAATGTGGCCCAATCCCTGACACTACGGTTTCTGCTGGCGGCACTCTTTTGCATTTCCCTGTCTTCGTGCAGAGCCGCTCCCCAGGAGCACCCTAAGGACGCTGCTCAGTGTTCCATAGGGAGCGCGGTCCAGGCTTCCGGACTGGCCGCGACGTGGAGCGATTTTCGGTCAGCCGTTTTGGCGGGAGATACGCAGCACGTAATGGCACTGGTGCAGTTTCCGCTTCTCTCGTCCGGTGTGCTCGATAGCGATCCAACAACAAAAGTCCAACGCGCCGGTTTCAGCACATTCCTTCAGGGTTTTCTCGCGGCTCCATCGGGGGAGGCCCCCGATGGCTCAAGCGCTAGGCAGTTTATTGCATCGCATGCGTGCATTCAAGATCAGGTCTTGAATGACGCACGCGACTCGGCGCAGATTGGGAATATGGTCTTTCGCCGCACAGGAGGCGGATGGCGTCTTACGCAGGTGTTTTCGGCCAGCGACTGAAATCAGGGTGTTCCCACGGCGACTCTCTGCGGAGCTTCAATGCTTAAACGAGACACATCCGTCTTCACTTTCAAATCCACAAATTCCTGTTTTGACTTTGATCTTGCGGTGAAGCCCAGTTCGTACTGGTTCTCCAGGCGTTTGCTGAGGTCTTCGAGGTATGGCTGGAAACTGACGGGATTGCCGAGGCCTTGCCAGTAGAGTTTGCCTCCTGTGGCCTGTGCTACCTGGGTGAGAAGGCTTTGTCCGGCGTTGGTCTCATAGCCGCTATTGTCGAGGCCGCCGGTATCGCGGAAGTAGATGGAGTAGACGATAAGGCCGGCCTTCTGCGAGTCGGTGATGGCGGCTTGCAGGTAGGGGTCCTCGGGGTCGTAGCGGAGGTTGTAGCGGTCGATTCCATCGGTCACCATGAGCACTTCGCGGCGGTTCTTTGGGTCTTCCGAGGGCCAGTGTTTTGCGAGGTCAGAGAGACAGAAGTAGGGGCTGGCATTGCTTCCTGGAGGTCCACTGGTGAGTCGAAGGGCTTTGGCTGCAAGGGCGTGGTCGGCGGTTGGGTTCTGGGCGAAGGCGGCGCGTCCGTTCTGCATGTAAGCAACGCCGACGAGTGCGGTGGGCGGCATGGACTGGATGAACTTCGATAAGTCATTGAGTTGGAGGCCGATGCTGGAGCGGGCGGAGCCGTCGATAAGGACGACAAATTCGAGTCCGGAGCGGTCGCCCCGTAACGGCTGCCATTGGGTGACTTCGCTCTCTTTTCCGTCGGCCCAGACTTTGAGGTTTTGCTGATGCAGATCGGGAGCTTCGCCGCCCTTCGGGACTACGGTCACAACCGTCTGTGCGGCGACGGTGTCGCCCTGCTGCGCGACAGAGGGTAGCGCGCACGCCAGCACGCCTAAAACAAGGCCGGCGGTCAGGGCTTTCAGTTTCATCATCTCTTTTTCTCCTTACTATTTAGACGCTTCGGGAGGGATATTCGACGCTCGTTATAGCGATGACCGTGTATCCTGCCCAACAGGGTCTCGTACGAAACGATGAAACGTGTTCTCACTGCTGTTATTTTGATTCCTGTTGTTTTGTTGTTGGTTTTTAAGGGTCCGTTCTGGCTTATTACACTTGCTGCGGCTGCGGTTGCTGCTCTGGCCACTTGGGAGTTTCTGGTGCTGGCCGATGCTTCCGGCGCAAAGACTCCGCGCATTGCGGTTCTTTGCGGGATCGCCGCGCTCTTTGCCTGTGGTTTCTGGCGTCCTGAATATACGGCTCCGTTGCTTGGATGTCTCAGCTTTGCGCTGTTTATCCTTTGCGCGTTTCGCTCGCCGTTGCCGCGGGTGCTGCCGGATTCAGCTTATTCTGTTTTCGGCCTGCTGTATGTGGGTTTGTCGCTGATGACGATTCCACTGCTCAGCGCGCAGGAGAACGGCTCGTCGCTGCTGCTCTTTCTTTTCTTTGTAGTGTGGACGGGCGATGTGGTCGCGCTGTATGTGGGGAAAGCATTTGGGCGAAGGAAGCTGGCTCCTGCGATCAGTCCGAACAAGACCTGGGAGGGCAGCGCGGGGTCTGTTCTGGGTAGTCTGCTGATTACGCTGCTGCTGATTTTTCTTGCGAATGTGCTGGCGCGGCATGGTTTTGACTGGATCGCGTATCCGGGGTCCGTCTTCCGCTGGATGGGGCTTGCCGTAATTTTGAATGTGGCGGCGCAGGTGGGTGATCTGATTGAGTCGGCTATCAAGCGGGGTGCTGGTGTCAAGGATTCAGGCACGTTGCTGCCCGGTCACGGCGGCATTCTTGACCGCATCGACGCGTTGCTACTGGCGGCTCCGGTGCTGTGGTGGGCACAACTGGCGCAGCAGTGGTTTTAGGGCATTGCATGCAGCAGACGCGCCTTGCGGCGCAATAGTTCTTGTGCAAGGTTCTAAAATCATCGAGGGCTGCGGGGAGGAACGATGAAGAAATTTCTGCTGCTCAGTGTTCTGGTTCTGAGTGCTTCAGCTGCACTTGCTCAAACGAAAGACCAGCTTGAGGGTCTATGGGAAGGCTATGACGGGGAATGGCTGCACGTTTCCAGCCAGCTGGTTTCCCTGGCCGAGGCGATTCCGGCTGATAAGTACGGGTGGCGCCCAGCGCCGGGAGTGCGGTCGGTGAGCGAAGTGTTTATGCACATCGCGATTGCCAATTACTGGCTATTGAGTGTGACCGGACCCAAAATGCCGGCTGATCTTACCGATGGGATGGAGAAGTCAGTTACGGCGAAAGCAGACGTGATCGGCTGGCTGAAACGGTCGCTGGATGCGGTGAAGACGGCGCGAGCACAGCTGAAGCCCGGCGATCTTCAGCGCAAGGTCAAGATCGAGGGTAAGGAAGTTACCGTCGATGGCATGTACCTGCGCATCATCATTCACGATAATGAACATATGGGACAGCTGGTGGCTTATGCGCGTATGAACGGCATTGCACCGCCGTGGTCACAATAACGTCAGGAGTACGGTTCACGCTTTGAAACAGATTGCTATTCTCGGCTCGACTGGCTCGATTGGGCAGAGCACCCTCAGCATTATTGAAAGCTTTCCTGACCGTTTTGCCGTGGCTTCGCTGGCGGCGGGACGCAATGTGGATGCGGCGTTCGAACAGTGTGTGCGCTGGCGACCTCGCGTAGTCTCTGTAGCTACGGAAGAACTGGCTGCGGACCTTGCGCAGCGATTGAAGGCTGCTGGCGTGAGCGGCGCCGAGGTCGTATACGGGACTGAAGGTACGGTGCGCGTTGCGACGTTGCCGGAGGTCGATTTTGTTGTTTCTGCCATTGTTGGCGTGGCTGGGCTCGAAGCTACTTATGCAGCAGTTAAGGCTGGGAAGGCTATTGGTCTCGCCAATAAAGAAGCGATGGTCGCAGCAGGGGAGATCCTGACGGCGGCTGCGCGCGCCAAGAATGTACCGTTGCTGCCGATCGATTCCGAGCACAATGCGGTGCACCAGTGCATGCGGGCCGGGTTGAAGGATGAGGTCAGGCGCATCTGGTTGACAGCTTCCGGTGGGCCGTTTCGCACGCTACCGCTGAGCGCGTTTGAGGGTATTACGGTTGAGCAGGCGCTTAAGCATCCGACCTGGGTGATGGGGCGGCGGATCACGATCGATTCGGCGACGATGCTGAACAAGGGTCTGGAGATCATCGAGGCGTGCAGGCTGTTTGATATCCCGCCTTCTGCGGTGAAGGTGACGGTGCATCCGCAGTCCACCGTGCATTCGCTGGTTGAGTACGTGGATGGAAGCATCCTGGCGCAAATTTCCGTGACCGACATGCGGCTGCCGATTCTCTATGCCATGAGCTATCCCGAGCGGGTCGAGTCGGACCTGACCTTCGACATGGCTGCGCTTGGCCAGCTGAATTTTGAGCCGCCCGACCTTGCCCGTTTCCCTTGTCTTCGGCTGGCGTATGAGGCGGCGGAAAAGGGGGGCGCTCATTGCATTGCACTTAATTCCGCAGATGAGATCGCCGTGGAAGCGTTTCTCGAAAGACGCATCCCTTTTTCGGGTATAGCGCGTACAATAGAAGCAGTATTGCAGGCTACCCCCGAGAGCCATCCTGGGTCCATCAGCGAAGTGCTGGCTTGCGACAGGCAAGCACGAGAAATGGCTCGGGAGGTTCTGATTAGGGCCGGTCATGAAGTTGCTACCCCCAGGTCTTAACGCCCGCTGACAGGTTTTCTTTATACAGACATGCCATTTGCTCTAACTGCTATTTTCTCCATGCTCGTCGTGCTCGGCATCATGGTGCTCGTGCACGAATTCGGTCACTTTGCCGTGGCCAAGTTCTTCGGCGTTCGCGTCGAGGTCTTTTCGGTTGGTTTCGGCACGCGCCTTTTCGGCTTTCGCCGTGGCGACACCGATTACCGGCTGAGCCTTTTGCCCCTCGGCGGCTACGTCAAGATGGCTGGGGAAAATCCGGGTGAAGAGCGGACCGGAGATCCGGGAGAGTTTGCTTCGCATCCGCGATGGCAGCGTATTCTCATCGGTCTGGCAGGTCCCGTGGCCAATTTCCTGCTCGCTTTTGTGCTCATGACGGGCTATTACATGATGCACAACGAAGTGGAGCAGTACCTGTATGGCCCGGCGGTCATCGACTTTGTCCCGCAGAATTCTGCTGCCGCACGGGCGGGGATTCAGCCTGGCGACCGGATCATCCAGTTCGATAAAGATCACAATCCGACGTGGGAGAGGGTTCGCATCCGGTCGGTACTCGACGCCAATTCCAATGTGGCGTTCACGGTCGAGCGGAATGTGGATGGGCAGACGAAGCAGTTTTCAAACGAGCTGTACCTGCTCGATACCACCAAAGGGCAGGATTTTGAGATTGAGTCTCTCGGCCTGATTCCTCGCTACCAGGCCGATCCGCTGAAGGTGCACGATGTTGAGCCCGGTTTCCCGGCGGACAAGGCGGGGTTGAAGTCCGGGGACGTCATCCAGTCGATCAACGGTCAGCCGCTGCACTCGGTGCCTGCAGTTATGGCGTTCTTGCAGCAGCAGAATGGCCAGCCCGTGGCGCTGAATGTGGAGCGCAGTGGCCAGGTGCTCACGTTGCATGTTCAACCAATACTGGCAGACAACGGCACTGGTCAGCAAGCCTATCGGCTTGGGTTCAAGGCCAATCTGCCTCCTTTCCGCGTGGAGCAACTGCCTCTTCCGGCAGCTGTCAGACACTCGGTCAGCTTCAATCTTCATAATTCCGGTTACATCCTCGATGTATTGCATCGTCTGATCACTCGGCGCTCGAATGTGCAGCAATTAAGCGGGCCAATCGGCATTGCCCGCGATACCGGCGAAGCGATTACCATGCCCGGATGGCAGCCGATCATCACGTTGATGGCGCTGATCAGCCTGAATCTTGGTATCTTCAATCTGCTGCCGATTCCGATTCTCGACGGTGGCATGATTCTTCTGTTGATGATTGAGGGGACGATTCGCCGCGACCTGAACCAGCAGTTCAAGGAACGCATTTATCAGGTTGCGTTTGTGGTGCTGGTGCTTTTTGCCGTCTTCGTGATGTTCAACGATGTGTCGAAGTTCAATATCTTTTCGAAGTTGAAGCCGTAGTTCGAAACTAACTTTAAAAAAGCCTGCTTTGTGCAGGCTTTTTTTAATCTGCATGCAAGAGCCTTCGACCATTACCGTGCGCGTACGCTACGCCGAGACGGACCAGATGGGCGTGGTCTACCACTCGAACTATTTTGTCTGGTTTGAGATGGGGCGTGTTGAGTGCCTACGTCAGCTTGGTTTTGACTATAAGCAGATGGAAATTGCCGACGACTGCCATCTTCCGGTGGTGGAGGCTACCTGCCGCTATAAAGCTCCCGCCCGCTATGACGAGATTCTGACGATCGAGACGCGCATTGTCGCGCTGCGGTCGGGAGTGATCAAGTTTTCCTATCGGCTTTTGCGCGATGACGCGCCTCAGCTTCTGGCCGAAGCGCAAACGACGCATATCGTTGTCGATGGCCGGATGCAGAAGCGCGTTTTGCCTGAGAAATATTTGACTGCGATCCTCTCGCAGCTGGGTTGAAGCTGCGGCGCTGTTCTTTGGATTGCAAACGGTGGTATAACTGCCTCCGGCTGATCACTGCATCCAAATTGACAGCGGAGGATTTGCATGACGATTGTTCGCGCGCTTCTTCTCACTTCAACCGCTCTGCTCCTCGTCACCGGCTGCGAAACTACCCGCACCAACAAGGTTCACGCGTCGTGGCAGATGCTTTCTGACGAAGGCACGACCGGCAAGCCGGATCTTTCCAAGGCGGCTCCGGCTACCGGGCAGCCTCCCGTTCCCGGATCGCCAACTGCGGCTGGAGAAGACGGCTTGCAACCGATGAATGACAGTGAAGCCCGGAAAAGTGTTGGAGCGGAAGAAGGGCGTCCTGCGCCTCCGTGGGTGCAGAAGAAAGATCCTTTCGAGCGGCAGTTGTAAATACAAGATGGCACTTCTGAGGGAGGACAGCTTTGACTTACTTCAGACCAGCGGGAAGGCGCCAGCCGTTCGTCAGCTCAGATTTCATTAACAGATAGAAGTCCAGGCTTTCATTGTCAACACCTTTGACAGGCTCTCTCCGTACCATCGTCATCGCTGGTCCGTCATTCGAGCATGGCTCTCCCGGCGAATCGATCACCGGCAATGCGGGCAGCGATGTGTCCGGATTGCTGAAGTCCAGAGCGAGTGCGAGATTGGCAATGTCGTTTGAAGCATCGCGAGGGGTCAAGGGCTGCAGTTGCCAGCGCCACTCGATGAGCTTCAGGACGGACGTATGATCGTAGGTCAGTGAGTCGACGCGCGGCTTGTCCGGGTTGCCCTTGCTGAAGGGCGAAATGACCAGAACGGGTACCCGGAATCCAAGCAGAGTTTTGCCATCGACAATGTCCGTATCCAAACTGTTTGCCGCGGCAGCACGTGGAGGAACGACGTGATCAAAGAAGCCGCCCCATTCGTCGCGGTTGATGATGAGCACGGTCTTTGACCAACCCGGACCGGTAGCTAACGTCTGGACCACCTGACGAAGAAATATCTCGCCGTTGCGCAGGTCAGCCCACGGATGGTCGTCATTGCCGTCATCGAAAGCAGTAAACCATGGCTCGACAAATGAGACGGCAGGCAAAGCGCCTTTGGCTGCATCGACCAGGAAATCTGGCAATAGGGCTGAGATGCCGATGTATTTCGGGCCCCAGAGCGATAGGTACGGGGCATTTGAGTAGTAGTACCTGCAACTGACGCCGGCGCTCAAGAGGCGGTCCCAGATCGTGGGCAAGGTAGAAAGACCTATGGAATTACTCAGTCGATCTGTTTGCGCGCAATGCTGGAAGAACCTATTTGGGAAGGTGGAAGACATGATGGACGAAAAATAGTTGCAAAGCGTGGTGTAATTGCGCGCCAGCGTGCCGTACAGAGGCAGATCGGCTTCTTCGTAATAACCGATTGCGAATGCGTCGTTCGTGCTGGTGCGCAGCCAGCCGTCCATCTTTCCATTGTTGTATTCGGAGCGGCCTCCGGCGTAAGAGTGGTCGGGATCCGAGTGCGAGCAACCGGCGAAGGTGGTTAACCTGTATGTCGCGTGCGGGATGCCGCTGCTGTCGAGATATTGCAGGCCGGCCTGAGTGCCGTTTGCATTGGGCAGCCAGCCAAGCAGATGGTCGAAGCTGCGGTTTTCCATCATAACGACAACGATGTGCTCAATCCCGGAGAGTTCCGGCAATGGCAGCAATGGGTTGCTTGTATTTACGTGGGTCTGACAAGAAGTGACAGCGCCGGCTAATGCGACTCCGGATACGCTGGCGACGCTGCGCATGAAGTCTCTGCGATTGATGCTCATGGAGATTTCCATCAAATAGATAATGACGTGCGAGAACAGTGTAGTCTTCGTCGTAAATGCTCGACGCGATTCGATTGATGGGGTGAAAAATGACGGGACGAGAGGCTAGACAATCAGGTTGCGTGATCTAACGTTTTCACGGATGAAGCTGACGGTAGTCTCAAGTGGTGTTCCTGGGCCGAAGATCGCTGCTATTCCCTGCGACTTCAGGAATTCTGCGTCCTGTTCGGGGATGGTTCCACCGAGGACTACCAGAATGTCTGATGCTCCGCGTTCTTTGAGCAGGGAAGTGACGCGGGGCACGATGACGTTGTGGGCTCCGGAGAGAATGCTGAGGCCGACGCAGTCCACATCTTCCTGAATGGCGGCGTTGGCGATCATCTCCGGCGTCTGACGCAGGCCGGTGTAGATGACCTCCATCCCGGCGTCGCGCAGCGCGCGTGCGATGACCTTCGCGCCGCGGTCGTGGCCGTCAAGGCCGGGCTTGGCGACGAGGACGCGGATGGGTGTGGTGCGCTCTTGAGACATGAACTCGCAAGAATAGCACAGGGAGGGTACGGTCTAACTGCAGGTCCCCTTCGGCAAGCTCAGGGCAGGCTCTCCGCTCCGCGCTGCACGCTTCGGTCGGGATCACAAATCTTGCCTGCGTGTTGAGCGGTGCTTACTTGTCGCGTGCGACGACGAAATCCGGAACCCAGAGCAGGGCTCGCTTGAAGTCGGAATCGGGCAACGATGCGAGTGCTTTGCGCGCCTTCTCTGCGTGTTGGAAGGCCATGTTCATCGCGTAATCGACGGACCGGTTGCGGGAGAGTACGCCCAGAATCTCATCGTGAGTGACGCGGTCGAAGTTCTGGTCGGTGAGCACGGTGAGGATCGCTTCGCGGTCGGTCGCTGTGCCGTTTTCGAGCGAGTGAATGACGGCGAGGGTAGCCTTGCCTTCGCGCAGGTCGCTGGCGACGGGCTTGCCCAAGACTTCTTCGCTGGCGGTGAGGTCGAGCACGTCGTCGACGATCTGAAAGGCAATGCCGAGCGCGTGACCGTATTCGCCCATGGCTGCTTCCGTACTGCCATTCACTTTCGCTAGCACCGAGCCGAGGCGCATCGAGACTTCGAAGAGGCACGCGGTCTTACGGTAGATGAGGTCGTTGTATTCCTGCTCTGTGACCGGACGTCCGAGAGTCTCCATTTGCAGCAACTCGCCTTCGACCATCTGCTGTGTGAGGCTGATGAGCAGGTCGAGCACGCGGAAGTTGCGCTCTTCGAGTGCAACCCGGAAGGCCTGCATATAGAGCCAGTCGCCGGCGAGGACACACTTTGCGTTACCCCAGGTGGTGTTGGCTGAGGGGCGGCCGCGGCGTATGTTGGCGGCGTCGATGATGTCGTCATGGACGAGGGTGGCCGTGTGCACCATTTCGACGACCGCGCCGAGGCGAACCATGCCGCCTCCGGAATAGCCCTGGGACTTGGCAGAGAGCAGCAGCAGCGACGGACGGATGCGCTTGCCGCCGCCTTCGCGCAGGTAATCGGAGATCTCGGTGATGGCTTTGACGGAGGAGACAGCGTCGTCGCCGAACTCGCGCTCGATAGCGCGCAAGTCGTCGTGGAGGAGGTCGAAGACCTCTTTTGCCGTCGCGATGGTCGTTGTGCTCACTGGCTCTTCGCTCGTACTCAAAAAACTAGGTCCCGCTCTTCCTTTACGACCGGTAGTTCGTAAACTGCATGTCGATGCCGAGATCCTTGCCCTTCAGCATCGCAATCACTTCTTGTAGAGTATCGCGATCTTTGCTGCTTACACGAACGGTATCACCCTGTATGGATGCTTGGGCCTTCTTTTTGGAGTCTTTTAGAATGCGGACGATCTCTTTGGCTTTCTCGCTCGGGATGCCCTGCTGCAGTGTGATCTTCTGCCGGACGCTCGATCCGGTGGCAGGCTCGAGCTTTCCATAGGTGAGCGCTTTGAGCGAGATGCCGCGCTTGACGAGCTTGTGAGAAAGGATTTCCTTCACGGCTTCCAGCTTGTACTCGTCGGCGGAGGCCAACTGGATGGCGTCGTCGCCCTCGAGCTTGATTTCAGAGTGCGAGTCCTTGAGATCGAAGCGCGCGCGCACTTCCTTGATGGCCTGCTCGA
>Ga0207060_10146_pt3 | contig 21326 bp, 20 predicted proteins | sample Alteio_BWMinCont_30_FD_153270 | JGI IMG/M metagenome (GOLD analysis project Ga0207060, IMG submission 153270) | Enriched cells from forest soil in Barre Woods Harvard Forest LTER site, Petersham, Massachusetts, United States -... | ecosystem: Environmental > Terrestrial > Soil > Temperate forest >...
ATGTTCAATTGCTAAAGATCTGTAGAACATTGATGTTACTTAGTGAAATAAGCAAGGCAACATAAGGCAGCAACTACCAGTACTCTTAATGGTTCTTTGAATTGTCAACTTCCCAACAATCGCAGCAACAAAAAACAGATCGACCAACCACTATTACGATAGCGGGAGTGTTCTTGATTTTGGTTGGAATATGCGGCTTAATCGACTCCTATCTGATACTTGCATCTTTGATCGTGTTCGGCTGGCTGATAGTGGGAGGAATCGGGTTCTTCACACTAGTCAGTGGTCTTGCCCTAATGACCGGAGCGGATTGGGCGTGGTCAGCCGCTACATCCCTCGCTATCTTGAGCCTCTTTACAGGCTTTATCGAGCTGATCGGAGCATTCAATTCTCACTACGCTATTCTGGGGTGGGTGGGAATAGGACAGGCACTTGGAGTGGCAACGTTATTGCTCTCTGCGATTTCACTCTACCTGTTGTATCGAGATGAAGTAAGGTCATATTACTCACAATACGAGACGCAGTACTATGATGTCTATAGAAATTGAGATAACCCTAACGCAGGATTCGAAACTAACTCTTCGATCAAATCTATCTTCAGAAGCAGAAGCAAAGTTTCGCGCTTTTCTGAAGCCACTGACGTTGAGCTAGCTCAATCTCATGAGCCAACAATCTAAGGATATGTAAAGTAAGTCTTACATCTATTTGGAAATTTTTTATTTCAAAGTGGAGATGCATCCTGAGTTGGGTTTCTTCTTGACAAATAGAACAACAGACTCAAGATCGGAATAGCGCAAAAAAACGGAACGATAAAGGGAACCGTAAGCGAATTTCCTGCGACCGATCCGGCAATCACCGGACCAACAAGACTGCCTGTACCGATCGACGCTTCGAAAATCCCAGCACCTGCCCCCATTCTTTCCTTTTTTGTCTCCGCAAGCAGTCCAACCATTGCGACATAGTAGACGAAAGAATAGCTCAAACCCACCAGGAAAAAGGAAAGAAAGTATATCGCGCCGGACGGACTGTGAAAAACTGTGAGCAGCGAGAAACTGGAAGTGAGAAAGAGAAATACCAGGATGTTTCTCGATCTGATCTTCGGATCGAGCAGAAAGCCATTGATCCGCCTTGTCGAAGTAAGAAGGTAGCCAAGGAATCTGGCGGCGCTGAACGTGGCCGAGACCGCCCCGATAATTACGATGGGTAAGCCCTGAGAACTAGCGTACGGAGAAAAAAATGATATAATCGTGTTCGAGATTATTGTGCACATTACGAGCGAAAGCACATAGAATAACGTGCTAACTTTTTTCGAGCCCGCTTCACTTGGTTCGTTTTGCTTTTTAGCTGGAAAGGCCGCTGCCACTTCGGCATTTTCAATTATCTGAGACTGGCCATTTCCATTTCCGCCATCGCTTCTTGAAGGCGTGGGTTCTCCTGATCGCCTAATTCGCGAGTACGGAATCAGGTTAATCGACATCGCAACTAGAAGGAAGATTGCGTTGAAGATGAACACCTGCCGAATGGAGAAAATCACGATTACAGCGGATCCAACGAGTGGTCCCAGAGAAGCCGCCGAAGACCAGGACAGGTTAAAAATTGCGAGTGCCCTTTTTGGATCAACCTTCGTATCATGGATGACCGCGGCGTCAATTGAGGGCCAAAAAGTAGCCCAGCCCAAACCCTCAACCAATCTAAGACCGATCAAATCGATCGGATTTGCCGAATATGAGTACAGAATCGAAACCGCTGCGAGCAACGCAAGTGATAGAATAATGAAAAATTTCCGGGCTTGGCCTCTGTCTGAAAATCTTCCCATCACAAACGGCATGAATGCATAGACCACACTTGAGCCGCCGCCGACAAGGCCGATTTCGAAGACGCTTGCGTGCAGTTCGACAGCCAGTAGCGATAAGAATGTTGTGAAAATCGGCTGAGCGAAATTCGCGAGGGCAGCTGTTGAGTTGTACTTTACAAAATTCAGATCGAGAAGGTTAGGTTTGCTCGAGGAAGAAATTGAATTCGGTCTACCCAATCGCTATTTTCTTCTCTCGCGAGTCGATTTCCAGAATATTCGGGCTAAACGCATTTCGCCGAGGATTTGAGCGCTGGAGGAAAAAGGAGATCCTTGATATCTTAACTTTCTCCGATCGCGGACCTAAGAGTCGTTGTCATTACAAGAGAATTGAGTCTGTTATTTCACTGCAGGTGTTTGTAAAGTTTTTTTGCTTCATCTTCTCTGCATTTAGGGCAGGCAATCCCAAGCCTGCCGAGACGAGAGTCAGCCTGAAGATTATTGAATTCCAAAACTTAGGTCCTTGTAGGAATTTTTTCGCTCTCCAGCTCTTTGATCTTGTAAGAAGCTGGAACAGCCAAACTCCACAGAGTATTGAAAATCGACCTGTGTTGTTCAACGAACAACGGGTAGTCGCTGTAGATCGACTCTGAATCGACGCTAAAGAGAGCTCTCTAATATGTTATGCTCCGGCGACGGAGTCCTTTATTCTAAATAGATTTCAAACAAAAAAATGGTGACGCGTTGGGGCAATAGACCCAATATGAACGGCTGCGTTTTTCAAGCCACCCCAAATATTCATTGCTCATCTTCTTTTTGAAAGAGATGATCTTTGCTACGACTCTCTACAATCATGCGGATCATTGTTTGCCAAATTAACGCTTCAGGCAATTCAAATATGAGACTCGATCAGACAGGATCACTTAGAAATTTTCATCATTTTTCAAACCTAGATTTGCTTAATCGGCGTCATACCCTCATCGAGAGACCAATAGAATTTCCCCTCTACCTTGCTTGGGGGAAGCAGGATGTATTGATCAGTGTATCTAATAGAGTCTACAGCGTAGTCCAAGTCATAAAAGTTTGAAAAGAGCATCTCAGCACGCTCTCTGTTCTCGGTCCTGTATATCACCTGGAATCCGTTTCGACTGAAATTAATCAGTGTGCCAAATGATCGGTAAAACTGCAAATCGCTCTTGATCGAGTAATGTGGTCTAGCGTGTATTACGAATGCTATCAGACCATTAGAATGAGTTCCACACATTGCTCCAATGTTTCCACCTCCTTCCAACCAGACATCTATTTCGCCATTATCTGATGTTTCAAGTCGCGATTGCCAGTCTTCCTCGAGCGGCATCGTACTATATTTCTTAATTTTTATCAGACGAATTCTGTTATCCAGATAACTCTGGATTATCTTTTGTGGGTGATTGACTAACATTTCCTCTTCGATCCGATCATCCAATTATAAAGAGGCAGGAATAGTTCTACATTCAGATCTTTGTTGCCGGAAAAATTACTGGAATTCTCATCAGACATTTGTAAACATTTGTCATTTGATCTTCGAAGTTGCAGACAACATACAACATTTGTTTTTAGCAAATTAAGCACAAGATAGCCTAAATGCCATTCATATTACTCTGGTGTAATATATCGGATGTACTAACATCTCAGAGTGTCATAGAAAATTAGAGCAAAAACAGAATGATAAATGGTAAATTTGCTTATTCAACTAGGGGCCAAGCTTTGCTCTGCTTTGTCTACTTGAGTTTTTTGTTTAATTCGAGTAGATACCTGCCACAGCGTGTTGAAGAGCTCATGCATTTCCTCGACGTATATCTTGTCATCCACCACGAGCGCATGCAACATTATTAGCCGGGACGTGATAGTTGAAAGTGGCTTTGGCTTGTACTTTTCGGTTGAATAAAACAAGATCAAGATCTGATTATCTGTTAGAATGAAAGTTGGCAAATGCCCTTTCATGTACGAAGCTTCGAAATCGATGCCTTTCATATTTTGAAGATCAAGTGCATCTGATGGATTTGCACTCTCTCCCGAGAGCAGAATTTTACAAGATTTAGGTGCGACAGTTGCACGTCTAATGGTAGATAAAATAAAATTAGCAGATTCGCTATTAGCAATAATTTGAAGCGAATTTGCGTTCGCGGAGCTCCATATTAGGTGTCGTATGGCGGAGACACCATGAAACATAGACATCGCCGGTCTATTTTGGTCCTCGCCTCCTGAGGTCTTGGTTACGACCCTGATCGGATCAGCTTTCTTGAGGGCATCCTTGAGTTCGGCTTGATAGCTATTGAGTTGCTTCAGCTTTGCTTCATGAACCGCAACCAGCTTTTCAATGGCGACTTCGGGTGTCACGACAGAGTATCCCGTTGGCCTTCCAAAGTCAGCATGAAGCAAACCGAATACGACGAGTTTCTGCAGGATTTGATAAACTCGAACTCGATCTCGTTTGGCTATTTTTGCTAGTTCTCTTCCTGAAATCCAGTCTACTCCTGCCTTTTTAATTCTAGTCAGAAGCATGAAAATTGAAGCTTCGTCGTAGCTGAGACCGAATTCAGAGAGCCTTTCGATTATCTCCCCGTAGGTCTGTTCGTTTTCTTGAATTTGATCCAGCAAACTTCGACTCCACGAGTACGGGTATAATAAAGGGACAGTCACCGAAGTAAAAAAGACTTTTGGATTTGATTGATCAAACAATCACTTTGTACCAGATCTGGTCCTGATAACATATCACTTGCATTTCTTTCGCAGTTAATTAGACGCCTAAATCACTACGGGTATTTTTTCTTGTGACCTCTTTGATCAAGGGCCGAGGGAACAAATTTCTTGACCTTATCTTCTAAACTTACAAGTTTCTTCCGAGACATGTTCTCATTCAAGGCTTCAATCCGAAGAAGACTCTTGAGCCTTGAAGAATATCGAGAAAATTCAAACCCTGAATTCCAATAGAATGGGTATTACGATTTTCGAACCCTTCACAAATCTTGTTGGAACGCTAGAATCAAGCATGGCTTCGTAATCAGGCGGCTGTTTTGTGTAGAAACCAGCCTGTCCTTTGGTTATTTCTTAATGTTAGTAACGGCACGTATAATTTCTACGATGTCAAACAACATCAGACTGAAAATGCCAGCATTGCGAAGAATCGCTAGACGAACCTCAAGACGGACTTCAAAACGTACATCCCGACGAAAGGGTACTCAAAAAGTGTGAAGGAGGAGTAGAGATCTCCCAACCGGGAGGTCTTTTGTTCTTTATCAAAGGTTATTCAGCAGCGATGATTCTTGGATCGGAACTGACACTTGACGATCTGATGAAACCAGGTGGAAAAGAGCCAATGGGTTCCAGACTAACGGAAAATTGACCCTTCGGGGGCTCTTTTCGAGGCATAGAGCATCATAGATGTCAACTTTTGTGAACCTTAGCTGCATACTAAGGTTCCAGTTTAGAGCAACGTGAAGCAATAGTCGAAATGAGTGATTTGAAAAGAGGCAGAAAAGAGAATTCCAAATAGATTCTAGTAAATTATTGAGAATACTAACAGCAGGCTCTTAATTCACACTCCTAAAAGCAAGAGAATGAAAAGAGGTACACGATGTTTTTGCTTCCAACCAGTACAGCTACCATGAAATGGCTTACATTGCCTATTATCAGATATTCCGGGGTCTGATGAATATTGAACTTCGGTCCGAGAAATGACGTCAGTAGACACGAAAGCTATGAGCAGACTTATGAAGGGAATTTTGCGGTGCCCGGAAAGATCTTTATTGCAGACGACGTCGCTCAGCTTCGCACACTTTACTCCGCGATTTTGAAACTTCATGGATACGACGTAATTTTGGTTGCAAGCAGCGGCGAGGAGGTCGTCAAGCTTGCAAGAGACGGTGGATTGAAAGAAGTAGAGATCGCAATCTTTGATTATTCGATGGGAGCTGTCAATGGCTTAGAGGCAGCAGTCGAAACCGTCAAATCTAACCCGCGAATCAGAATAATTATTGGCAGCGCTAATGAGGAAATCGCGACTCAAGCCTCCGTTCTTGGGTTTGCGTTTCTAAAGAAACCTTTTTCGAAGGATGAGCTTTTGGGTCTTTTGAGCTCAATCGAGCAAGATATCCGGGAATCCCGATATTATGCCAGGCAATCTAGTGCATTTCAATAACCGCTTTCTCTTTCTAAAAGTAAATTCGCTTGATTATCTCGGAATCCTAAAAGGCGATCACCGGATTCGCGTAGTCGTACCAATTAGTACATCCGGGAAAAATTATGAAGTCCGACTTGAGGACAAATTATTTCAACCTGGCGTGACTTCTCCATCTTCCAAAGTGCATGGCCTCGTAGGTGCAACTCTCGAAGATTACTGTGTATTTCCTGAAATGTTAATTCAAGGCATAACTCAATTTCTTCAACCTGACAGATTCAGTAATCCAACTTCCGCATCCATAGTATCAACGCAGTTGTAAAATTAGGCGGTCACCAATTCGCAAAAAGCCCTGAGAGAGTCTTATGGTTACTAAACCATCAGCCGCGCCTAACAATTGGACTGAGGGTTTGGAATCAAGAGCGGAACGCTATTTAGCTGGAAGGAACTTGCGCAGGAAAGCTTCCAGATCTAGGCATGGTAAGTGGACTCATGCTCGTAATCGTCCTGACCCGATCAGCATTTTGGAAGAATCAAATAAGTTACGACATGCGAACCTTGTACCGATTCGATACGGGCGAATGTCGACGTCGCCATTTGCATTCTTTCGCGGGTCGGCAGAGATAATGGCAAGAGACTTGTCGGACACTCCTGCATCCGGAGTTAAAGCGCAGCTCTGTGGAGACGCACACCTGAGTAATTTCGGTGTCTATGCCTCTCCAGAACGAAGGTTGGTCTTCGACATTAATGACTTCGACGAGACGATTGCAGGTCCATGGGAATGGGATGTAAAGAGACTTGCAACAAGCATTCTTCTTGCTGGTCGTGGGAACGGCTTCCCTCCTAAGAAAACCAGAGAGGCTGTAATGAGGTGCCTAGGAAGTTATCGTGTAAACATGCAGCAGTTTTCACTAATGCACCATCTTGATGTCTGGTATTTCCGTCTCGACTTGGAAGAGATCCTTGGGCGCTTAAGTCACCAACCTGGAAACAAAGGGGTCAAAAAGATATTGAAGCGCGCGATGACAAGAGCGAGCAAGCGCACTCGAATTCAGACGTTTCCGAAACTAGCAGAATCCGTGAATGGCAAGTACAGAATCAAGGACGATCCCCCACTAATCTTTCACTATGACACGCAATTCGGTGGCCAGGATATTCTCGACACCCAAGATTGGAGGGCTTTTGTGTTAGAATATTTGGCAACATTGCCAGATGAGAAGCGTATGGTGATTGAGAGATATCGTACAGTTGATATGGCTCAGAAAGTCGTTGGAGTGGGTAGTGTAGGTACGGCTTGCGCAATAGTGCTTCTACTAGGAGGAGCAGAAGGGGATGATCCCCTATTCATGCAAATCAAAGAAGCCCAAGCCTCGGCACTCGAGCCCTATGTAGATGCAAGCCCATATTCCAACCACGGACAGCGAGTTGTGAGCGGACAATTCATGATGCAGGCAGCAAGCGATGCGTTCCTGGGCTGGTCGAAATTCAAGGGGAGAGATTTCTTTTTCCGACAGCTACATGACATGAAATTGTCGGCGGAGATCGACACCATGAACCCTGCTGTATTTGGAATGTATGCCGAACTTTGCGCGGCGGCCTTGGCACGGGCGCACGCGCGTACCAGTGATCCGGCGATGATCAGCGGCTACCTAGGTAACAAGGACATATTCGACCAGGCCATTGCCGACTTTGCTGAATTGTACGCCGACCAGACCGAAGGTGACTTTGCTGCTCTAAATACCGCCATCAAAGAAGGGCGGGTGAAGGCTCGAACCGGTGTATGAATGGTTGCAATTGGAAGGACAAGGTGCCAATTCAGCAAACCTGGGAGATTGAACACCTGATTCTTTGGTAATGCCTAGGATAAAATTCCCTCCGGCCTCGTGGCCTTTTCCGAAACTCCTTGCGATGTCATTGTGTCGTCTGCTACTGAATCAACCAGCGTTATGCGTGATTCCTTCATCAGTAGCGGTATTGGTAGCTTGTGTTGATGAGGAGATATTTACCGGGGATCTAGCCGAGGTCCTCTGTCCTGAAATTCCGATTGAAAGGGCCCAAAGACCCAGCATTATGAAGGCGATTGAGAACAGTGCAGTTACGAATCCTGCCACTATAACAGGGTAGAAGATTGCTGTTAATCCTACGCTAACTACAAACAGGCCCATGATTATTGCAAGGGCACGAGTCCAGCCAGACATTCTTGCCTGTGACATTTTCAGTATTCACCTCCATGTTGAAACATACGGCTTCTCCTTGGCTCCACTATGGAGTACACGTCTAGGAACTTCTGCATTGTTTCCATTTTTTCCTCACCACGATCAGAAACCCCAAGCGTATATCCACTGTGTAATTTATCTATTCTAATCACCGATGGCCTTCTCAGATAGATCAGGCAGATAATACTGAAAGCTAAGTGTGATTATGAAAAAGTGAATGAAGAGACTTTTTCATATGCCTACTATTGTCAGGGGCGCCCTTTAACAATCAAAATCACAATAGTTCCTAATTCATAATCTGCAAAGTGCGTTTTGAGATTATCAGCTATTCCCATTCCAATTTGTTCGGAAGAACAAGGGTTTGATCATATTTGTTTCTCCTCGTTTTGAGCTTCTGATTTTGTTAACAGGAGCTTGTGCATTCGTCTTGCCGAAAAGATAGGAATGAACCCAAAAATGAGCCGGGAAATCTCTTTACTTTACGTAGTGATCATGTAGTTTTTTGCTCTTTTACGATTGGTTGAGCGGTTTTCTTAGGAATGAGAATTGCTGCAACTAGACCAACCATTGCAATAACGATCATAATAATGAGCGCCACGCCAAAAGGTTCATTTTTTGGGAGAGTAGAACTCACCAGAACTGAGCCGACGATTGATACTCCAAGTGACGAACCCAAATTTGAAATGCTTCTTGATAATCCTGAGATTTCACCTTGATCCTTGTCAGGAAAAGCTGATTGTACCACGTTAACCGAGGAAGTCAACATGATTCCTATTCCAGCCCCTATAAGAAATAGACCCGGAATAAAATTCAGAATTGGTGAGTTTGGATTTGCAAGTAGTGAGTTTTCATTTCCGAGTAGCAATAGCAAAATTATCCCCAAGATGGTTAAGATAAAACCACCTCTGATGAGTAATCTTTGAGACCGTCTTTGTGCAAGTCTCCCCGCACGACCCGAAGTCAGCAAAAGACCTACAGTTGAGGCGGTAAGGACTAATCCGGTCTCAATGGCGCTAAATCCTCTTACCGTTTGCAAGAATACAGACATAACAAAAAAGCTTCCCTGCAAAACGAGCCACTGAACATTTTGCGTTACCAGTCCCAAGTTTGATGTCCGATTATGTAAAAGGCGGGTTTGAAGAAGAGGCTCTTTGCCGACCCGTTCTCTATGTCTGATTGAATAGTAAAATGCAATGTTAAAGAGAAGACCTACTCCAGAGATAACAATGAATGGAGATATGCTTCCCTGCGGGATTATCACGGTATTTCCAATTGAGAAATTTTCAGTTGCGGTTAACCAGCCGTAAGTGGATGTCGTTTGAAGGCCGAGAATTATAAGTAATAAGCCCACTCCTGAGAGAATTGCACTGCCAATATCCAGATGATGTTTTGGACCTACGATTTTTGGATCAACGATTCTTAGACTCAGGGCAATTATCGCTAGGACGATCAGAACCTGAAGTATGAATGAAGCCCGCCAGCTGATCGCGGTTGTTACTACACCCCCGATTAGAGGACCAGCTGCAGATCCAATTCCTGCCGCTGCACTAACTATGCCAAAGTTTTTTGCCCTCGCTAAGCCAGAGTAAGAAACCGTAACCAGTATGTAGACGGGCGGGATTAAGAGTGCCGAGCCAAGTCCTTCTAATACTGAGTAGCCAAAGACAAGTACACCTAACAACGGAGCTAGTGCAGCTATTAATGCTCCTACTGCATAGACGCTTAGACCGATCAAGAATATCTTCTTACGACCGGAAATATCCGTAAGCTTACTGCCTGGTATCATCAATGCGGCCATAGTTAAGGTGAAGAGTGTAATCGCTAACTGAACCCCTTGCACCGTTGTGCCTAGATCTTTAGCAATGCTTGTAATAGCCACGTTCATGTTAGATGCTGCATAACTGCAGACAAATTGAGCTAACGCCAAAGGAAGGATAATTGAACTGAACAATCCTCCTTTCTTTTCGGCATTGGTCAGACCGGGGTCGCCAGAACTCAGGTAATCTAGCCTCGCGGCTAAGAAAAGACTGTTATGTTATTTTCTAAATTACTGATATGATAACATGCATCTGATGCCCTTTATTCAAGGATCTGCAAAGTCCGTCCCAGATTTAGCCGGATTAAGAAACAACGCCAGCGACTGAATGATTTCATCGACCTGAAATCGACTCCCTTGTTAACAACTCAAGTCCTTCACATTCAAGAAAGAGCGAGGACCTTCAGTCCAGCTGTTAGGATTCTCGCCGTCTCTCCCCAGCTGCGAACAGAGTCTAAGACTGATTGAGCTACTTTCCCAAATTCGAGTTGCCCGAAAACTTGTTCAACTCTCTATCAAGGGCATCGCATGCGCTGATTAGGGCAAGGTGAGTAAATGCTTGAGGAAAGTTTCCGAGGGATTCGCCCTTTTCGCCGATCTCCTCTGAATACAGCCCCAAGTGGTTTGCATAGGTGAACATTTCTTCAAGATTTTGCCTTGCTTCCTCCAAGCGGCCTGCACGCGCAAGGGCCTCGACCAGCCAGAAGGTGCAAATCGAGAAAGTTCCTTCATGCCCCTTCAAGCCATCTGAAGCTGCCCGGTCGATACTGTACCTGTACAGATGAGGTTCATTCATCAGTTCTTTCTTGATTCTCTCAATCGTCTTAACCATCCTTGGGTCGTGGCCATCTACAAATCGGGTCAAAGATAGCAAAAGAGCGCTTGCGTCTACCGTGTCACTTCCATAATATTGAACGAAACTTTGCTTGTCTTCATTCCAACCTTTCGACATGATTTCATCATAGATAGTGTCTCTGGTTTTTCTCCACTCCTCTAGTGGAGCTGGTAGCCCTTGAGCTTCAGCCATACGGATGGCACGATCAAATGCAACCCAACACATTAAGCGCGAGTGCAAGAAAGCGCGCCGACCTCCTCTTACTTCCCATATTCCCTCATCTGGAGTCGACCAATTGTTCCCTAACCAATCCAAGGCGCGAAGTAGGATCTTCCAGCCTCGATAGTACATGCCTCGCCGTTCGCTGAAAAGAATGTAAATAGCATCAAACAATTCGCCATAAACATCCAGCTGTAGCTGCTTGTATGCTCCATTGCCAATTCTGACGGGACGACTTCCTTCGTACCCCTCGAGATTGTCAAGTTCGAGCTCCGGCAATTCGTGGCCACCATCAATTGTGTACATTGGCTGGATTGCTCCCTCTCCCGATTCGTAGAACCTTGCTGTTAGCCAGTCCGCAAATGCTTCAGCTTCGTCGTAAAATCCGAGCAAGAGAAGGCTGTGGAGAGTGAAGGCGGAATCCCGGAGCCATGTGAACCGATAATCCCAGTTTCGTTCTCCGCCTATACCTTCGGGGAGACTTGTGGTTGGTGCAGCTACGATCGCACCCGTGGGGGCATATGTCAGCAGTTTCAACGTTAGAGCTGATCTATGAACGTTTTCTCTCCATCGCCCCTGATATCTGCACTGTTGCAACCATGTTCGCCAAAATGCCTTAGTGTCGGCCAATCCACTTTCATATTCACCATGGGGTCTCTGTGCCGGTTCGAACTCCTTGTCAGCGGTGCTTTCGAGCAAGAAGTGAGCCCACTCGTTTTGCGCCAACGTAAATGATGCGCGTACACCGCCCTGGTCGTCTTGCTCATGGGGAATTGAAGGTGTTAGAGCCAGGGTGAAGGTCTTGCTCCTGAACAGCGCTCCCTTCTTTGTAATATCAACTGTGTGCTTATCACGGGCATAATTGAAAGCGGGTCGACAAATCATTTCGAGGTCGACCGCACCGTGGACAACCCGTACCCCTCTCATCAAGCGATGGTGTTGGGTTTTCACCTTGGAATGCTGAATCGGCATAAAGTCAGTTGTTTCAGCAACTCCGTCGTCTGATAGAAATCGAGTAACCAGAATATTTGTCTCTGGAAGGTAATACTGTTTTACTTCATTGCTTGAGAGATTCTTAGGGGCAATACTGTAGAATCCCCCCTTCTTTGCGTCAAGAATTTGCCCAAATACGCTTGGTGAATCGAACGAAGGCATGCAACACCAATCGATCGCTCCGTTCTTGCCTATGAGAGCAATTGTATGAAGATCCCCAATAATTCCGTGATCCGCAATCGGCAAGTACTTTTGAGATTTCTCCCGGACTTCTTCTTGCACTTGTTTTGCCATTAAACTCACTAAGGTAACTCAAGACAACCCGAACCCCATTTGTCTGATGTGTTACTTCTTGAAATAAATCACGATAGTATGTCTTGCTTCTGAGGGAAGGGATTTAATCCAAATTCTATCCCACAGCCGAGTCTCCGTTAGATTGCTCTTTCCTTTTCTACATGGGACTCACAATAGTCGACCCGAAAGAGAACAGATTTCTTTTCTAGTTCTCGATCTTTGTGTTTGTCCACCTTAGACGACTTTGATCGAGAGTTTGCCTTCGTCACTTTCCGAAGAAACTTTTGACATTGGGTCGATAGAGATAGAAGAGTACCAAACCACTGATGATCAGCGTACCCACGCCTGTAAATCCTCCTATTCCTATTACCCCGATCCTAAGTGTTGGTAAGCCTAATCCGAAGATTTGAGCAATGCCGACGATTAGATCAATTGCGCTGATCACTACTGCCAGCGTCCATGCCCAGGGCGCACCACCTAGGAAACCGTATCCCACAGCCATCGTGACTAACGCGACTAAGAGGACGAATCCCCCAACTCCTAATCCGACGAAAAACCCACCTGCTCCCGCCCCAGCGAACCAGACGGAGAAGAAAGTAACTAATGCCCAGATTAGACCAAAGAAACCTAAAATTACTTCTAGAAAACCTATTATTGAAACAAGAAACGGCCGCCCGCTTACTTCAGTGTCTGTTCGCATACGAGATACGATCTCATGTTTCGGGGAACGTCGTCTAAATCCCCTGTGTTAGTTCATATCAAAGATAACAGCTCCTCATTTCTATCTTTTTTCTAATTTCTCGCAACCATTCCGTGATTGTATGACATTGATGATTGATGCAGTCGAAAGTTCCGGGAATGGTTATTTCACTCGAACGACCTCCTCCTGATATGACATTGTCGAAACAAGGCGAAATCGACGTAGTTGATATGTTGTCGATCTTTTCGAAGGGAACTCTCAAGGTTGGGGTAAATGGTGGCTCTTTTCTCAAAGTGGACGTGGATTCACAAACCATTGATATCGAAGCTAAGGGATTGAAAGAAAGTGGAATACAAGTTTCGACTCTAGTTAGAACCAATAACGACGGAGGAATAAGGAAACTTCTGAGGAGTTCGCGATCCATGGCCAAGAAATTTTCCGAGAAGGGCTGGCGCGTTGCACTTAGTGACAGAGGTAGTTCAGTCATGAGGCTAGGACGAGGAGTTTCAAAAGTCTCTGGTTATATAACAATCAACCCGATGAAGATTCGAACTATTTTGGAAATTCTTCAATAAATGAAATCTCAGTTCGAAGCTGTAATCATCTTAACGTTCCTTGTTGCAAAAGCGTCTTTCTCCTCGTCTGTCAGCTCCCGCATATGAATGGATAATGCGATTTGCCCGTTCAATTCCATGCCCAATTGAGCCCCTGGTAACCTTACGCCGACTTTGTGAAAGTCTATTTCAAGTTGCGAATGTTTATTTGCTAAAGCTTCTATCAAACCTTCGAATAATCCTTTCTCGACACTTGCTACACCGTTATCTCTGGTTGTTTGCATTGAGCTCACGTCACGCGATAATCATCGATGCTATATTTACGACTTACACCACGTAAATCTGCATCAAACCTCTACAAGTCTTGTCTCGTTATCGCTTCTAGAAAAGTAAGATCACCTATTCTACTTTCTGAGAATACAAAAATGTTTAGGACAAATCAGTATCAAATCTATGCTTCGAATATTTAGGCGACTCGTCTTGGCGATCGTCGAGACCCTATAGCTGGTTACTCTACTGATCTGAAGAGAGATTGATTTTAACAAAACCCTGTAATCGTGTTTGGAAAATTACTTCTTGAATCATAAGGCGCGATTTACTCATATGAGATCGATAAAAGTCTATTCTTATTTGAAATCTGAAATAACTGTGGCTTTCTAGTTCTAGAATACCCAAATTTCGTTTGGGAAAAGATGCGACTTGAATCGGCGGTTTCAAGAAAAGTAAAAATAAAGGCCGCTCTCATCGCAACCGGAATTACTGCCTTAACCCCGGTCTATTATTATTGGAACAACTCATATGACAATTTTGTCGCATCATCAGGGCTTATCGTTAATTTATTTCTCTATTACATTCTGGTTCAACCAATCTATGTCGTTTTCATTGTCTTTTTCGGGCTGTATATTTACCAACAAGATCATGCGATGCTTTCTGTAATCCGTGGAGTGATTGCTGCCATTCTCATTGTCGTATCTCTGGATTTGATCAGCATACCGCATTCTGTGCCATCGCTATTCACTTTCAGTCAAACGATCCAGCTCTCGAATGATCCGAATCTCACTCCTTACCCGGATTATCAAATCGCAAAGGCAATGTCGGACGGTCCGGTCTCGTTAACAACTGATCTCTTCGTCTACATTTTTCTGCCGATTGTCTTGAACATCTTTGCGCTCGCTATTGCGAAACCGAATATTTACACCAAAGCGTTTGAAAACGCAAGTTGAGAATCTGACAAATATTTTTACGCCTTGCACCTCACTTGGATTGGAAAACCAATCGTTGTTCTTCACAACGTATCGCGGATACTTAGGCAGGCTAAATGAAAAATAGTAGTCTATTTTCAAGAGGGAAAATCTTTCGCATTAGGATCTAAAGTAGACTTCGTACGAATGGATAAACTATTGAAAGGACTCTTTTTCTCATAGGCAACGTAAAGTGCGTAGGAAGGAAATTTCTGGGTGAAGTTGCTGACCAAAATGGTTGTACCAAAGCCATAAAAAGTCAGTGACGGACGCCACTCATCTTTGGAAGAGCCAAAGTATTTTCCACCGGCTGATCCGAATCTCTATTCTAAATTGACCAATGTTTTGAGAGCAATCGAATTATCGACTATTGGTTTGAAACCGGGAACTGTAAATAGAATCAGAGACAGCCTTAGTCCTCTTCTTGACGAAAAGGAAGTTATCCATATTCTCGAGATATCGCTAAAACTGGGGCTTGCAATTGTTGATGAAGACTCAAAGGGTTATTTCATAACAGATGATGGTAGAAGAGTTCTAGTGATAGGAATTTAGGCGTGACAAGTAGTCAGTAATATTCTCCTGAGCGCTCGTTCCGTGGAAATCTTTTCTCTTTAAACCGTGCTGACTAACGGCATCGAAATCTAAACAGCACAACTTCTGGGTTTCCGTTGATTCTAATTTTCTTTGTGATTTCATTTTCAGAGTTAGCGGTGATCCTACTTGCTCGAGGGCATGAGTTCAATCACTTCAACGAGGAATGATAACTAACGTCTGTTCAGTAATTTATTTGACTGAATCACAGCAAGGACTTACAGATATAGACCCTTGTAGGTTCGCAAAATCAGCTTTCGATAGAGAACAGCTGGTTTCTGAACTTCGAAGATTGTCTTGGAAATCGTGAATTACTGTGGTCGACAGCTTTACAATAATAGATCTGATTGCGGCATCGACAAATGCTTTCATGGGAGCACTGCTCGCGCTCAGCCCGAGCCACAATAGGAAATATACCATTGTTGGTATAATTTTGCTTGGAATAGCCGGCGGAATAGGGGGAGGAGTTACTCGTGATATCATTCTAAACAAGATTCCTGGAGCCTTTGAAAATCCGCTTTACATTATTTTGTGCATACTAGCGGGCACATTAGCTCTCGCTATCGCTTATAGTACAGGCCCTCGAATAAAGTTAGGAACTTTCAAATTTATTGCAGCCTTTTCGCTTCCATGGTATTCAGCTGTAGGAGTTCAAGCTGCCCTTACAGCAGGTTTAGTCTTTTTTCCATCGATACTGATCGGCATAATCGCATCAACCGCGGGTAGATTAATTATCGATGTCTGTTCAGGAGTTACACCGTTGCAATTCGTAAAGGGAGAATGGTTCGTAGGAACGGCTGCACTAGCAAGTACGGTTTACTACATTTGCTACGCTGCCGGATTATCAATCTGGCCAGCGACCCTCATTGCGTTTGCGATTGGTTTCACATTTCGAATAACATCAATGTCAAAACGTTGGGAAGAACCTGATCCGTGGGAATCTAGAGAAGTGAAGCAGAAGGAAAAGAAGGAGGCGCACTCTGTTTGAAGCGATCGAAGATTATGTTGCACGTGCGATTTTGCGACCAAAATTCTTGAAAAATATTCCATGGAAATCTTTGAAATCTTTGAGATATGCCTCCAAAATTATTCAGATCTACGGAGGATACTTGATGGAGATCAGGATTGAAGGATTCATCTAATATCCGTGACACACATGCAAGAAAAGAAATCAGCATCCAACTCTAAGGAACAGAAAGACGTTGATTTATCTGATGAAGAGAAACAAGAGAATATAGAATTAATTAATAATTTCTTTCTAATAATTCTAGGGATAGTTCTAGGATATTTCGCGGCTTATGCAACTGCCTCCCCCACGGTTGTAGGAATAAGCGTTCTAATCAAGGCGCTTACCAAGGAAGCAACTCATTTTCCAATATTGCCGACTCTACATCAAGCTGACATTTTATCTCGAGCTATTGGATTTCTTCTCCTCCTTCCTATTGCTGTTATACTGTTCCCTTTGATGCTGACTCGCTATATTCGCTGGTTGAAAACACGAAACAAGATCTTTCTTGCGCGAGAGCTTACAGAATTATTCTTCCTACTTTTTTGGCCAGTAGCAGCTCTTTGGATTTTTAGCCCACCATTAACTTTGGACGAAACATCACAGAGTATCCAGAGACTCATTGGTGTCGTGTACGTAGCCGCCAATATTGGATATTTCTTGTACAAAACAAGAAGTGTCAGACGTGGATTCCTATACTAGATTTTCAGAGTCGCCTTTGATCTAGGAAACTCTCTAAATCAAAGCAAGTTACGTGATTGGATTTTAGTGGGAAGCTAATGCGAAATATCAGGTTGTTTGTCCGCCGATTTTAGGGAGCTTTCAAAGACCTTTTCCCTCTTATAACGCGAAATCAGGCGTGTAAATACCAAGACAGTCACGATCATGATCGACGCAAAAACGGCATCAGACACTGCAATTCGGTTGTCAGAAAAAATACTTGTAGCCAGCAATATACCAACGGGGAAATTCCGAAGCCCAGAATTGATGGCCAGCACTTTTCGATTGATGAGAACCGGCCCGCCTAAGACCCATCCGATTCCGAGTGCCGAGATCGTCAGTATTAACATAGCAACTGGAGGCAAGATTCCAACGATTGAAATTGCGGCAAATCCAACTATTACACTCAGTCCAATCAATACAGCTCCCGAAACAGCAGTGACCAATGCGAGCGGCCGAAGCAATGTTTTCCTCACAAATTGGGACTCACCCAATGCAAGTCCCAATATCAGAGGAATGAGCTGGAATAATATTATGAATAATATCACGTATAAGAAACTTCTGCCAATCGAGAAGCTTTCCGGCAATGCAAGCTCCAAAAGCAGCGGCATTGTGATGGAAGAAACGATCGCGAGAGCGAACACTGTGACCGTGACCAGGGGCACATTTGCTCGGACCGATTTTGCGAAATTGACCGCAAGTGGCAATCCAAATGAAAAGACTATCAAGAGAAATCCTGTTGCCTCGCTAGGCGGCATGGGAGTTACCAAATAGAGGGCCAGACCTAATACTGGAATTATCACGGCATTCGCCAATATTGCTCGAAAAATCAGCTTGTATTCCTTGAATGCGGCTACTAGTTGTCGAGGTTTTAGATAAAGTCCGGCGACAAACATGGATCCAGCCAACATAAACCATGACAAATATCGGACAATCTCTGCAAGATCCAAAGCCATAATCTATTTCGCCCAGTTCTGATTATATCGGAAACTTAGCTGAATTGGTCCCGTTTTAAAGAAGCTCACGAAATCTTGTTAGTTTCTGTATTTGGCTCTCCCTAAGCTCTGAACAATTCAATCCGGTAAGCGTCAAGTAGTGCGAATAAGGATAACAGATATCAAAAGTAGTGCTGTTAGTTAGGCGCATAACTCACAGATGTAAGAGAGAGGTTAAGGGTAACATGAAACAAACACTAGTTGTAACAGATGTGAAGGTGTCTATTGTCCCAAGATCTGCGTATTCAATTCTCGATTTTACAGGTTAAGATCGAGATCAATCTTAAGTGTCGAAATTCCTAAACCCATATCTCGGTTTTCGCCCACCATTTCAGATTGATGGCCAGACGCTATGCGCGATCACATCTTGATTTTATCGATCTCATTTCTGAGGCTGCCGTAGCAGTTTATATGGTGATCATTATCAATGGCTATGTGGCGCTATCGCAACTAAATACCCAGTTCTATTACATCTTAGCAGTGGATATCGGGGCGTGTATTGCCTGGGGATTTATTGACGGGTTTACGAATGCAATAGGTGGATCGGTAGACCGAGGAAATCAAGCCAGATTAGTTCAAGATATTCAGTCAGACAAGAACTCCGATAAAGCAATTAATGAGGTGATCGAGGCGCTTGATGATACCTTTGTTTCTCGATATAGCAAAGAAGCTAAGAAAACTATCGCGGAAGAGATATTGAAGAATTCGCCCAGGTCTTCTGCCACCAAGCAAAGATTCTTGACTAGAGACGAACTAGAAGGTTTTCTTTCTATTTTTCTAATTTACGTGGTCGCTGGGACCTTACTTTCCTTTCCGTATGTAATTCTACCCAATAAGATAGATGCCTGGATATTATCCAATACTTTGGGAATTGCATGGTTATTCTTTTACGGTTACAGAGTAGGAGCAATTTTGGGCAACAAGAAAATCCCAATCGGATTAGTCACCGCGGGTGCTGGGATAGTCTTTCTAACGGTTTCTTATCTGGTATATGGTTGAGTTCAAGAAAGGATCTTGGTTAACAAACCGGTCCATTCAGAACACTCTTGTTTTGGTCTCCATCGAAAAAAACTTGAAAAAGGCACAAGGAAGACTCTAGACCATCGACGACCATACACTTCTAGAAGTCGCTGACAGCGACTAGTGTTTCCAATTAGTTTTCGGTAGTGGTGCGGCTGAGACTATAGCAGGTTCTTCATGATTAGATTTGATGTCGATGAAAGACTGTAGTCTATCGACCAGGGTCAAATACTCCAAACCCTTTGAGCTAACGTGGTACACTTTCGAATCTTCAATATCTTCAGATTGTTCCACAATTAATCCCTGATCTAGTAATATATTCAAATATCTACGGAATTGACCGAAGGACAGACTGCTATCGTACATCAGATGGGTTTTGTTTGTCGAACCTTTGGCCGCTGAGATGAGGTCGTACATTATTTCCATACTGCTGCGGTACTTTTTCTTGGACATTTTCTATGCCCCTCGATTATTACTCATTCCTGACAATGCACATTTACGGTTCACGAAGTCCTCTCGTTCCGGACAACAATTTTGGTATGCATTCATAGATCCTTTGGAAGTTTTTCGAAAACAGATAATTCTACTGTTATCCTAGCCAAGAAATAACCGATAGAAATTTGGATCCCGCGAAGTTTCACCTTAGAAGAGGGTAGAGGCGATCCCTTCTTCGGCGGTGACCTTCGTTCCGGAGCCCTCACCAATGCTTATAGTGAATTTTTTACCGAATGCCTCGACTCCCTCGAGTGTAACTGGTTCATCTTTGATGATGGGATCCAATTCTAGTGTCTGTTTTTGCCGTGATGGTGTGATGCCGAGTAAAGTTCTCAGAAAGAGAAGTGGCGCCCCGGCTGCCCATGCTTGGGGGTAGCAAGATGTTGGATAGTTGATTGGAAATGCGGTTAGATCAGTCCTTGCTCCCCCGAAGACTTCAGGAAATAGGAAACCGAAATGAACTATGGAATTTAGCATTCCGTTTATCACTTTGTACGCTTCCTTCTTTTTCCCGTATCTTGCGAGGCCCGCCGCAACGTAGCTGTTGTCGTGAGGCCAGATCGTTCCATTATGGTAGCCTATCGGGCTATATCCCTTTGACGCCCTCGAAAGGGTTCTGACGCCATAGCCGGACCACATATCGTCGTTCAGCAAGTTCTCCACAACGGAATCCACTCTGTCATCCGGGACAATCCCGCTCCACAGAAGATGTCCGTTGTTCGAAGACATCGCATCGACCTGTTTCTTGTCCTTGTCCAACGCAATGGCGTAGTATCCTTTGTCCTCGATCCAGTATTTCTCATTGAAGAGCTCCTTGAGTTCATTTGCCTCATCAACTAGTTTCTTTGCGAGTGAATTGTCTTTCCACACTTCCTTTGCGATTTCCGCGACTCTTAGCTTAGAGTCGTAAACATATCCCTGGATCTCGCACGTTGCTATGGGGGCTTCGGCAACTCGACCGTCCTTGAATTGCATAGAGTTCCAAGAATCCTTCCAGCTCTGACTTACTAGACCAGTGGGAGATTTCTTGATGTACTCAACAAATCCGTCCTTGTCCATATCTCCAGAATCGTCGATCCATTTGATTGCATTCAGAATGTTGGGTTTGAATTTCGTGACGAATTGCGCGTCATTACTCCATCTGTAGATTTCTGAAGCTAGGATGATGAAAAGTGGAGTCGCGTCATTTGTCCCATAGTAAGGAAATCTCTTTGTCCTTGCTGCATACGGGCCGTATCGAATTTCATGAACTATCTTTCCCGGCTCCATATCACGATTTGTATCAGTTCCTGTTGCCTGGTAGTACGCAAGTGACTCGATTGCACCACGTGCTAGATTGGGTCCGAACAACATTATCTGATATGCTGTAATCAAAGTGTCTCGACCAAAGAGAGTCATGAACCACGGCGAACCTGCCGCAGGAAGAGTCCAATGACCCTGATCGCTTGGATCGGTAATCTGCAGCGCCAAAAGTCCAATGAGACTTTGATAGTATGAATGCCTTAGCTCATCCCATCTCGTATGAATCTTTGGTACGTTGAGGCGCCAGTTTGCCAGAGTTCCTTCCATCTTCTTCCTGTAATCCATTACCCGTTCCTTAATCTGGTCATGGGTAAACTCTCCAGGCTTTTTCCTTTCATTACCGAGAAAGGGTGCAAACCCGAATGTCAAATGGAATAT
>Ga0207060_10203_pt1 | contig 21150 bp, 23 predicted proteins | sample Alteio_BWMinCont_30_FD_153270 | JGI IMG/M metagenome (GOLD analysis project Ga0207060, IMG submission 153270) | Enriched cells from forest soil in Barre Woods Harvard Forest LTER site, Petersham, Massachusetts, United States -... | ecosystem: Environmental > Terrestrial > Soil > Temperate forest >...
AATTTGAATAAGAAATCAAAACTTGGTTCTTAGGCATAACATTTGAATATAACTCAACAATATGAAACATCTAACAGAAAAAACAAGATACCTTCAAAGTCAAATAGTGGAATGGGTGCTTTTTAAAGGCCCCGAACTTTTTATAGCCATTTACGGTAAATAATAAATTGTTTAACTTCGCTTCTTCTATGAAGCTTGAAAAATTTTACGACCGGGTTTACAACTGGCTGTTCATGCACGGGCCCGATCTGTTCTTCGGAATAGTTATTTTCTTTATGGGCCTGTGGTTCATAAGGTTCCTCCGGTTCCGCATCCGCGACCGGATGAGTAAAACAAGCGTCAACTCTTCATTACAACCCTTCCTTTTAAGCCTTTCTATCACTGCGCTATATGTTTTGCTGATAATTACCGTGATGGAAATTATTGGTTTGCATATAACGGTATTCACCACCATAATTGGTGCGTTTAGCGTTGCGGCAGGTTTGGCATTGTCGGGTACCTTCCAGAATTTTGCGGGCGGGGTGCTTATCCTTCTGCTGAAGCCTTTTGAGATCAATGATAATATTATAGCGCAGGGGCAGGAGGGGAAAGTAACCTCGATCCTTATTTTCTATACCGTAATACTAACTTACGATAACAGGACCATTATTATCCCCAATGGCAAATTATTTAACGAGGTGATCATAAACCTCAGCCGGGAAGGCAAAAGACGATTGGACTTTGAAGTTAAATTAAGCTACGCCGCCGACATCGACAAGGCAAAAAAAATTATACTCAATGCCATTAATTCAACCGAAAACGTTTTAACCGACCCGCCATTAAGGCTGGGCCTCATCGGGCTGGAAATTGACTGTATCCGTTTCACTGTAAATGTTTGGCTCGACTCCGCCAACTACCTTAGTGTTAAGATTGCCCTTATGGAAAAGATAATCAAAGACCTCGGCGCCGCCGGGGTGGCGTTTCCTAAAGCGGGGTAGTTTTTTTTAGAAGCAAGAATCAAGAACTCAAGAATCAAGAACTCAAGAATCAAGAAAGACAAAAAGTCTTGGCTCTTGATTCTTGCTTCTTGGCGCTTCCACCTCATATTTTCTGCCTCGCCTTAATCTCCAGGTAACGGTTAATGGTGTTAACGTTAAGGTTTTGCGGCGTACTTAAAATTGATTGTATATTGTATTTAGCCAGTTCTTTTACGATCAGTTTTTTATCATAGGCAAACTTTTCGGCAATGGTTTTTATGTAAATGCCTTCTACGTCACCGGCTGGTTGCTCACTTAGTTTTTTAAGTTCGGTATTCTCAAAAAACACCACCAGCAGGAGGTGAAATTTGGCTATCCTTTTTAAAAACGGGAGTTGCCTTTGTAAGGCCGACATACTCTCATAATTAGTAAAAAATACCACCAGGCTGCGCTGTTTAATGACGCTGCGTATAGTACTGTATAACAACTCCATGTTTGTTTCCAGGTAACGGGTTTTTTCTTTGTATAAAACTTCAAGTATCTTATTGATCTGCGTAGGGCGGCGGTCGGCCGGGACGACCGCGCCAATTTTTTCGGCAACGGTTATCAAGCCGGCTTTATCTTCCTTTAATAGCGCCACGTTTGATAATACCAGGCTGGCATTTATGGCATAATCCAGCAGGCTTAAACCATCAAAAGGCATTTTCATCGCCCTTGATTTTTCAATCACACAATATACATGCTGCGATTTTTCGTCGGTGTAATTGTTGGTCATTAAGGTGCCGTGCCGGGCTGTCGCTTTCCAGTTTATGGTGCGGTAATCATCGCCTTGTACATAGTTTTTTACCTGCTCAAATTCAAGGCTGTGGCCCAGGCGCCTTATTTTTTTAATGCCAATTTCTGACAGGTTATTCGAGATGGCCATCAGCTCATATTTGCGCATTTGCAAAAAGGAGGGATATACCGCCAATATTTCGGCCTGCTCAAAGTTATACCTCCGGCTGATAAGCCCCACTGGCGATTTGACGAATACCCGTACCTGCCCAAATTCATATTCACCGCGTTTGGTAGGCCGTAAAGCATAGTTTATAAGTTTGCGCTGGCGCGTTTTTAATTCGGTTTTAAACCAAATATCCCGTTTCTGAAATTGAAACGGGATTTCATCAATAATGCCTGCGCTTATGTTGAAAGGGTACCAGTTTTCGATGTATATCCCCAATTCATTATCATCACTATTGCTGAGGCGTTCCGGGGCATGCCGCTTGGCAAATATGCCCTTGGCGGTGCGGTACAGGATAAGTATATCAATGAAAGTGAGTATCATTAGTGTATAAAATACCAATTCAGGAATAACGCCCAGCCACGGGAAAAAGAAGGCCAGCAAAAAAAGCACAACGCAACCCCCCAGCGCCGTAAACAAGCGGCTGCTTAAAAACAGGTTGGTATAAAACAAATTAAATACTTTTTTCACACAATACTTTTATTTTGATGCTTTCCCACTCACTACTCACTACTCACCTCTCACCTCGGCACTTCAATTTTCTGAATAATCTGGGCCACCACGTCATCCGGCGTAACACCTTCCATTTCTTTATCGGGCGTAAGCATAATGCGGTGCCTTAAAACAGGGGCCGCTACATAAATAACATCATCCGGGGTAACAAAATCACGTCCTTTTATAGCCGCCAGCGCTTTGGCTGCGTTTATGATAGCCAGTGAAGCACGCGGCGAGCCGCCCAGGTACAAGGATTTATTGTTGCGGCTTTCATGTACGATTTTGGCTACATACACCAATATTTTTTCTTCAACGTGCAGGCCCAATACCAGTCGCCGTAACGCAACCACATCCTGCGCCGATAATACAGGCTGAATATGCTTCAACTGATCGGTTGTTTTTTGATTATGCTGTTGCGTAAGGATGGCTATTTCCTCATCAAGCGAGGGGTATTTTATTTCGATTTTAAAAATAAAACGGTCCAGTTGTGCTTCGGGCAGACGATAGGTGCCTTCATGTTCCACCGGGTTTTGCGTTGCCAGTACGGTAAACGGTTCCTCCATTTTATAGGTTTGCCCGTCAATGGTCAACTGTCGTTCTTCCATTACCTCAAACAGCGCCGACTGCGTTTTTGCCGGCGCGCGGTTAATCTCATCTATCAGGATAATATTACCGAAGATAGGGCCGTGTTTAAACTCAAAATTAGTGGTTTTCGGGTTAAACACCGAAGTGCCTAAAATGTCTGAAGGCATAAGGTCAGGGGTGAATTGAATGCGGGAATACTTAGCGTCAATTGATTTCGCGATCAGCTTGGCCGTTAAAGTTTTGGCGACACCCGGCACACCCTCGATCAATATATGCCCGTCGGCAAGTATCCCTGCTATCAGCAGGTCGATACTATCCTGCTGGCCGACAATTATTTTTGCGAGCGTTGCTTTTATCTGCTCAACGGCAGCGCTAAGCTTGCTTAGGTCGGTTCTTTGTTCAAATATTTCGTCTTCCATAACTATGCGGATTGGCTGTAAAGTTTTTCGATCATCTTATTTAATTCAATTAATTCGCGGTCCGAAACACGTTCCTGGACGCTGATATACAGGATGTAATTAATCAATTTATTAGCAAAAGCAGGCTCGATACCCAGTTTTGCGGCTAATTTTTCAGTAAATTCACTGTCCAGCTTATTGGTTTTTAGCTGGTATTCTTCGCGCAGGTGCTCCAAAAGGTAGAGGATCTTTTTCTGGGCGATATTGGCGTTGTTGCGCTTTTCGTAATAAACCTGGCCTACTACGTTTACAAATTCAAGCGTGGTGTTGTTTAGTGGTTCTATAACCGGGATAACACGCTGTGTCCGTTTTATTTCAAAAAATACGAATATCAATAAGCTGAAAATTGCAATATAATAAGCCCATTGTAAAGCATCGTTACTTAAAAATACGCGCATCGGCGATTCATTCCCCGCGTCTCCCTGTGTATAATATTCATCCCATATCAATTTGTTGCTGCTTTTCATGTACGAAAGCGCCGTTGCTGCATATTCGTCCCCCCGTGGTTTTAATAAGCTATAGTTGCTGAACACCTTTGGATTAGCAGCGAGGTATAACGACCCTTTGCCAAAGCTATATTTTATAAAATTGGCCTTATGATTTACGTTTTCGCCTATTACGGTTGCATGCAGGGTATCAAACTTGCTGAAATAGATGCTTCCTGCGCCTTTATCAAGGGTGTAATGTTTTTGGCCCAACGCCGGGTTCAAAAATTTTACGGAAGCGGTATCCTTGCCAAATTTTAAAAAAACTTCTGTTTTTACACTTAAATTTTTATCAAACGCTTTGCCAAAATAGGATGAGGCAATAAAAACATCGTTTCCCTTCTTCAAATATTTTATCAGCTGGTCATAATCAGCTTTGGTAAGCTCAAATCCGGGGCAAATAATAATATAGGATGAATTTTTTACCGAGTCTTCGGCAATTACAGAATAAACCGGCTGGCGGTAAGGCATTATTTGCGATTTCGGAAAAATATCCTTCAACTGGTTATAAATTATATAGGTCCCGAAAGGCGTTTTTTCCTTATCGCTGAATGATTCCGACCAATCAACCGTTTTAGGCCGGTTAAGCTGTGCAATAATATAAATCGCCAGCAATATGCTACCTACTATTAAATACAGTTTCAAACTCTTCATGGCAGGTGATTTTTAAAGTTTTGAAACGATAAGTTAATATTGCTGAAGGTATCCTTGTCAATAAAAAAATTTCCATACCACACATACTCAAACTGCCTGGTTAATAATCCAAAAATTTGTTTTTGCACCGGGTCAGCCAGTTCATAAATATACGCCGCGTTTGTTTTATCAATTTGCCATTGAATTAAATTCTTGTCGCTCAGCTGTTTTAAGCATTTCAAGTACAGCAAGCGAACTGCAAGGCGAAAGTTATGCTGCGAGATGGCTTTTTCAATTTCAGCATCAAAATTCATTTCATGGATATTTTCGAGCGATTCGCTGTAGGCCAAATCAATCTTTTTCGCATCGCCCCTTAGCAATTGTGCAGCATCGATCCCTAAAGCCTGAAATATGATATAAGTTAAAAGCGCGATAGCCAGCCCTAATAAAAGGTATTTAAGGATAGGCCCGACATAAGGGATCCTGCCAAACAGGCCTAAGAATTTATCCCACAGCCAATTCCAGAAACGTTCCCAAAACGAGGGCTGGCCAACGGCCTCGCCTGTATAGTTAAAATCTTTATCCGCTTTATATTTTTTTATAGCATTTGCATCAAATTTTTTAACCTCAATTTTCGAAGTATCAATACTCACCTTCGCAGGCAGCTTTTTCTTAACCGGCGCGCCTGTCGCACTTATTAAAAATAAGGTAATTAATAAGGTAAGAATAAATGCTGGTATAAATTTGTGCATATCCTTAAAATTCTTCAGCCGGTAAATTTGTTTGGTCATCATTGGCCGTTCCCAGTTTTCCTATACGGTCCAGCAGGCCTGTGCCGTCTTTTTCTTCGGCCAGGTTAAAATAGCACAAACATACAGCAATTGCAGGTAACACATAAGCAAGCGAAAGGACGTTGTGGAGAACGCTGAAAATAAGAATAAGCGGCAGTTTAAAATTGCTGAGCGATAGAAACTTGTTGCCAACGCTTATTATTGTCAACGGAATACTTGCTATATAAGCCGAAACGCCTACGATTAACGACATTATAAAAATAACGCCAAAAACCAGCCACCAGTTATTTTTAATCAGCCGGAAGCTTTTACTAAATGCGTAACCAAATGATGAGTTTTCAATCACGATGATCGGGATGATAAGATGAAAAACAGTGCCAAGATAAATAGCAGGAATGATACAAAAAACGAAACCGGCGATCAACATAAAAAACATTAATATACCGCTTCCCAGTATCCTGAAAAAGTAATACTTGAAATAACCCCATACTTCAGCCAATGTCGGCGTTGCATTATTCTTTTGAAGATATACCGAAATATAACATACGGTAACTAAATGAATAAATGCCTGGGTTAAAAGTAAAATAAGGGCGCTGATCAAAGCTCCAACGATATATTCGTACGGCTTCGTTTGTACATCGTACGAATTTGTATCAAGATGGATAGTGGTATCTACATTCATATAGGTAAACGTGGTTGACACTATGCCTATCAATATAAAAAAGCCGCATATAATTAGCAGCGCTTTAAATAGCGGTTTAAAGTTTTCCTTTAAAAAAGTAAAAGAGTCGTTGATAATCTGGCCAAAGTCGCGTAATCGTCTCAGTTCAAGAGGCTGTTTCATTTTTTACTAAATTATTATTGTGATTAATTTTTCGGTTTAGGATAGCAGGGTATAAGATCACATACCAAATAATGAACAATAGTGAAGCAACTAATATAGTAACACTCATCCAAACAGGCATTTCGGTATGCCTTGTGACAAAGCCTTCAAAAAAAGCGGCTGTTAAAAAAATAGGGATCAGTCCGATTGCTATTTTCAACCCGTCCTTTGCGCCGTTTTTCAATGATACGATACGCGCGTATGTTTTTGGGAAAAGTATGCTGTTGCCAAGGATCAGCCCGGCGCCGCCAGCCAGTATAATTGCCGATATTTCGAGCGTTCCGTGCAGCCATATTACAAGTATCGATTGCAGCCCCAGGCCTTTATTAAAAAAATAGTATTGAAATGAACCCATCATAACCCCGTTGCTCATCAGCTGGTAGATACTTCCTACTGAAAATATGATGCCCATAACGAAAGTTGAAAGCTCGACCATTATATTATTGAAAGCAATTTGAAGGAACATTAAAAATGAACCGCCTTGTTTATACACACCAAACGGATCACCTTTTGCAATATTCTCGTTGGTCATATTGACGTAGTCATCCCCCATTATTAGTCGCACAAAAGTGCTGTCATACCGCGCAGAAAGGGCTCCCATCAGGCTAAAAACAGTAAAGAATAAAAACGAATACAATAACGGCTTGCGGTGCTTAAAAAAAACCAGCGGCAATTCATATTTCCAAAATACAACAAACCTGCTGGTTTTCTCTTTTTGGTTTTTGTAGATGGACTGATGGAACGATGCCGCAAGCCCGTTTAAATATTTGGTAGTATTTGATTTTGGATAAAATGTTTTGGCGTAGGCAAGGTCGTCGGTTATGCTTATAAAAGATTCGGCAAGCGCGTCAGGGCCTTTATCTTTTAAATTTTCATAATCCTTCCACCTTTGGGTATTTTGTTTAACAAACAGCGCTTCCCGCATTTCCTGAATTTTTCGTTTAAAATAATCACAAAACTTTAAACCGCAATCATAATTTTCAATAACAATTTTATATTTGTTAAAGATGGAAATAATAACAGTACACACAACCCAAAACATTGATATTGACTATGAAATTGGCGGATTGGGTGAAAGGATACTGGCCTATTTAATTGACCTGGCAATTTTTGTTGCCCTGGCTATTGTTGGCGGCATCCTGGCAAATGCACTTTCGGATACGGGCATTGCCGTGTATTTTATTATTGTAGGGTTAATGCTGCTTTTTTATGACCTGGTGTGCGAGTCGTTTTTTAATGGGCAAAGTGCCGGGAAAGTTGTAATGAAAATACGGGTGATCAGCCTTGATGGTACGCGCCCGAAATTCAGCCAGTTCCTGTTGAGGTGGTTGTTCCGGTTGGTTGATAATTTCGGTATCACAGTTTATTTAGGAGGTGTAGTTGCTATCATTTTAACCGATAAGGGGCAGCGGATAGGCGATATTGTTGCTGGCACCGTAGTAATAAGGACCAAGCCCCGCACCAACATGAATAACCTTGTTTTTGCCAGCGTGGAGGATGGTTATCAGCCTGTTTTTGCCCAGGCCGGCCAACTGAAAGATACTGACATCAGCCTGGTACATGAAGTGATAGAAAGCTATTTTAAAACCGGTAACACCGTTGCAGTTTATAAAATGGCCGACCGGATAAGGGAATATTTACAGATAAGCTTGCCACCGAACATGAACAGTATGCAATTTTTGCAAACCATTATAAAAGATTACAGCCACATTACCGCTCAGACCGATGCCTTATAATGGCCGTATAAGCACCATAGTTTGATGCCATAACTAACTAATATTATGGCGCCTGTGAAAACAAAAAGCGATTTTTTTATGGTGTTTTTTGATGTATCGAGCTTAAAGAATTTATCGGCCAGCCCATAAGCGAAAAACAGGAGCAGTGGTATTGCTGCGGGATAAAGCATCAAGCTTTTTTGAAAATTGCCTTGTATTAAGGCCATAACCGAACGCTGAAAGCCGCAGCCGGGGCAATCGATACCGGTTAAATATTTAAAAGGGCAGGGGAGCAAATGATTTTGCAGCCAGTTAATGAAAACTAACCGGCTGCAAAATATTTGTATGGGAATATATGGTAAGATCATTAAAACTGCGGCGGGTTAGGATCCTGGTAGTTTGTGGGGCCAAATGGATCCCTCGGTTTCAACCCACCGGCTTCGGCAGCTGACGGGCCCAGGTATGGATAATTACCAAAACCTAAAATCGGCCAAAAAATAAAACCCAAAAGTAATAAGCCAACTGTGAAACCTTCGCTTTGCCCGAAACTTTTACTCAGCAGGTTTAGGGTCCACACAAAAAATATGATGTTTACACAGGGTATTAAAAACAGGAAAATCCACCATATAGGCTTGCCAACTATTTCGAGGATTACGATAATATTATAAACAGGGATTATACATGCCCAGCCCGGTTTACCGGCTTTTGTAAAAACTTTCCATTGGCCGATAATTACTATCACCCAGATAATCATGAATGGAATTAAACAGGCCATAAAAATGGCAAACATTGCAGCGGCTACGCCGGGTGAGGAGGTGTCGATATTGTCCATGTGTTTTAGGTTTTAATCGGATTTGATTAAGGTTTTAATTTTTATTGAATGTATTAAATCTATTTTGAATATTCAAACATTAAACACAAAAAAGTACTGATACAATTGTAATTTTGAAGAGATGCAAAAAGAACAAATATCGGTTTTCGATATGTTTAAGATCGGCATAGGGCCGTCGAGCTCACACACGCTTGGCCCGTGGCGTGCCGCGCAGCAATTTGTGCAGGTACTTGAGGATAAGCATGTTTTATCGATGGTGACTGGGGTGAAGGTATTACTTTACGGCTCGCTTGCTAAAACGGGCAAGGGGCACGGTACTGATATTGCTATACTGTTAGGTTTAAGCGGCGACGATCCCGTTACTTTTGAAGTTGACCAGGTTGGGCTTAAAACAGAGCGGATCAAAACATTAAATAAACTTACGCTGGCGGGCAAAAAAGAGATCAGCTTTTTTGTGAATGACGACTTGTTATTTTTATTCAACGAAAGTTTGCCTTATCACCCCAATGCAGTTACCTTCCAGGCTTTTTTAAGCAACGAAACAGCTGTCTCCGAAACATTTTATTCGATAGGAGGAGGCTTTGTGGTAAGGGAGGGTGCTCATGGCCATCATAAAGCAGAAGTTGATTTGCCGTTCCCGATAGAGACCGCAAATAATTTGCTTCACTGGTGCATCAAAACCGGCCTCAAAATATCAGAGGTGGTGATGGAAAACGAACTCGCCTGGCGCAGCGAAAAGGAAACACTTGATGGCGTGTTGAATATTTTCAAAGCCATGAAAGAATGCATTTACCGTGGCTGTCATGCGTCCGGCCTGTTACCCGGCGGGTTAAATGTGGCAAGGCGGGCCGCCAGCCTTAACCGCAAGCTGATCGGCAGTCATCCCTACAATAATTTTGATGAATGGTTATTGGCTATCCGTAAAACGGGCAACAGCTTTCAAAAGACGTTGGATTGGGTGAGCTGTTTTGCGTTGGCGGTAAATGAGGAGAATGCCTCGTTCGGGCGGGTTGTAACTGCGCCTACTAACGGGGCCGCTGGGGTTGTGCCTGCTGTATTGCAATACTACCTTGTTTTTTGCGATGGTTACACCAATGAGCGGATAGTTCAGTTTTTACTAACTGCCTCGGAGATCGGCAGCATATTTAAAAAAGGCGCTACCTTATCTGCTGCCATGGGCGGTTGCCAGGCGGAGATCGGTGTATCATCAGCCATGGCCGCCGCAGCGTTAACGGAATGTTTAGGGGGCACGCAGCGCCAGGTACTAATGGCTGCCGAAATTGCCATGGAGCATCACCTGGGCATGACCTGCGACCCCATCGGCGGCCTGGTACAGATCCCCTGCATCGAGCGCAACACCATGGGGGCAATTAAAGCGATCACTGCTTCGCAGCTTGCCCTGCAAACTAATCCTGACAATGCCAAAGTAAGCCTTGATGCCGTAGTTAAAACCATGTGGCATACGGCATTGGATATGAACTCGAAATACAAAGAGACCTCGGACGGAGGCCTGGCGATAAATATTCCGTTGAGCTTGCCGGAGTGTTAGGCCCCCTAACCCCCTGAAGGGGGAATGCCGTAAAAGTTAGTTAGAAGTTGATTATGTTGATTAAGTTGAATTAGGTTCCTATAGCCACCGCCAAGCCAATAGTAAAAAAAAACCCAAAAAAAAGTTAGTGAATAAAAAAAGTAAAATAATGGATGTATCACATGTAATTTTGGGAACGGCTATTATTGGTATTGGATTAATTTTAACCAAAATTCAAATAAAGTCCTATAGATATGGAGTGAAAGATACATTTGGATCAGAAATACGTCTATTAGTAACTGGTATTGGCCTAATAGTGATCGGTATAATAATTATAATTAAGGCCTTTACTGGGTAGTGTGTATTTTAAATTTTCATAAAATTCAATCATTTGATTTTCAGGCGTTCATCCAAATTTAATTGCTTGTGTTTTGTTGCGAAGTGAACGCGAACACTTCAAAATTCAGTATTTGATATTAAATCCTTTGCGTTAGCGATATTACCCTAAAGGGCGGATTTCCTGGCTAAGTCCGATGCTTTGTGACTTTTTCAACTACTTTGATTAGTCAAAAATAAAACCTTAAATTCGTTAATGATGACGAATAACCGGCGTTTTTTTTTGAAGCAGGCAGCAGCCCTGGCCGGCGCATTTTCGGTTAACAGCCTGTTCAACCAGGTACATGCCGCCGACTGGCAAAATGCATCGCAAAAAGTTAGACACTTAACTGATGCGGGGGTAGCCGGGGATGAAGATTTCTGGCGGGTGGTACAGCAATCCTATACGGTTAATCCCAATATCATCAACTTAAATAACGGCGGGGTTTCGCCATCGCCATTAGTGGTACAGCAGGCCGTTGAGCGTTATAACCAATTATCAAACGAGGGGCCATCCTACTACATGTGGCGCATCCTTGACCAGGGCCGCGAGCCTTTGCGCGAAAAGCTGGCCGGGTTGGCTGGCACACTGCCTGATGAAATTGCCGTAAACCGGAATGCGACGGAATCGCTCAATACGATCATTTACGGGCTTGATTTGAAAAGCGGGGATGAGGTCATAGGCACCAAACAGGACTATCCTCACATGATACAGGCTTACCGGCAACGGGCCTTACGCGAAGGGATAGTTTACAAGCAATTGAGCTTTGATTTCCCTATTGAAGATGATGCGCAGATTGTTAAGGCTTATGAAGATGCCATCACCCCGAAAACCAAACTGCTGCATGTTACCCACATGATCAACTGGGTTGGGCAAATCATGCCCGTCAGGAAGATTTGCGACATGGCGCACGAAAAAGGCATTGAGGTACTGGTCGACGGCGCGCACTCCTTCGGCCTTATGGATTTTAAGATCCCTGACCTGCATTGCGATTATTTTGGCACCAGTTTGCATAAATTTCTTTCGGCTCCGATTGGCAGCGGTATGCTATGGATAAAAAAGGAAAAGATCGATAAAGTATGGACGCTTATAAGCGATGACAAACCCTTAAGTGGCGATATAAGAAAATTTGAAAATTTGGGTACCCGCAGTTTCCCGATTGAGCAGGGGATCGGTGAGGCAATCAATTTCCACGAAGGGATAGGCAGCAAAAGAAAAGAGGACAGGATACGGTACCTGAAGGATTATTGGGCCACAAAAGTGCAGCAAATCCCCAAAGTTAAACTGCATACTTCATTAAATCCTAAATATTCATGCGCCATTTGCGGGGTAACCGTTGATGGGATGACACCCGGAGAACTGGACAATGCCCTTTTTAATCAATATAAAATACACACCGTTGGCATAGTTTGGGAAAATATCAAGTGTGTACGGGTTACACCGCATGTATACACAACCTTGCCGGACCTGGATAAACTTGTTAAGGCAATAGGGGAGATCGCCTCGAAGAGTAAGAGCTAACGTTTAAACAATCTCGAATCAAACTCAAAAGGTTCGGTCAGTATTATTTTCAAGTTTTTGTAGTCCGGGTGCCTGGGGTTAAGGATATAATTGCATTCGCCGGGCACGGTTGCGGAAGGAACCTGCAGCATCAAATTTTTATTGGCCTTTAAAAAATCATCGCCCATGTATTGGGTCGATCTTGGGAATGGGTTCCTGTTCCATTCGGCCGGTAATTCTTTGATGCCGATCTTGGTTATTCCAGTTCCTTCGGGCAATTCAATGCTGACCATGTAATAATTAACCGGCATAATTCCATAAGGAACGTGAACGGCAACTTCCAGCACCGCCAGCGCCTGGGAGCCCGAGGTATAAAGGGCCGGCGTGCCTTTACCATTCCAGCGGCCGCTGTTCATTTCGGCGCCATAGCCTGAAAGGTCATGAATATATTCTTTTTTGCAAAGGCGGTAAACTATCATGCAAAAATGCCATGTTCGAGGCGGCCCAGTTCATCATAAACCATCGTGATGCCGAAAGAAGTATCGAGCATGTCTTTTGGTTTTACACCGCCCAGGGCAATGCTTTTGGTATCCATCCATGTATAAAAATTTTCTTCTATCTCAAAAACATCAACGCCCTTTTTATAGAGTAGCTCAACGAGGATGATCTTTTCAGAAGCTACCGGATCAAATACCTTTCCTTCTTTTTTATACCGCTGGATGGTGCGTTCAGAAATATGAAGGTAATCAGCCCATTCCTGGAGGCCTACATGGATACGATCAGAAAGGGTGGAGAAATAATTATACGATAAGCCATCCCTCACCACACTGGTTAAGTGCGCCATATCATCATCAACAAATTTATACTTTTTAGGTTTTGCCATACTGAAATAATGCTATCTGTCGGTAAATTTACGACATCTGTCTTGGATTAGCAAATTATTTTTTCAATTTATCCGCTATCATTGGCTCAAGCAAATTCACCCATAGCATATACATTTTTCCGGAAGGATGAAGGCCATCGGAAGCAATCAATGATGTATCAGTTGCTGCTTGTCGCGATATGGCCGTTATATCCAGGTAATTAACCCCGACAGCTGTGCTTATCGACTTATTGATGGCATTGAACCGGTCGATTTGAGGCCCGATAACATTGTCCTGCCCGGCTGCAAAGGGAGTTACCCCCCAATCGGGTATTGATAAAACAAAAACCCTGCTTGCATCGCCACCGGCAAAGGTTATGGCCGTATTTAATACCCGGGCAAATTTTATTTTGTAATTCTCCTGGCTTAATTGCTGGTACTGGTCATTTACCCCTATCAGCAAAGTAACAAAACTGAACTTTTTATCAGTAATGCCGCTTTGCGAAATGGCGCTTATCAGATCATCTGTCGTCCAGCCTGTAACTGCAATTATTTTTGGCGGCTGCATACGAAATGATTGCGCATTTAACGCATCGGCAAGCTGGTATGGGTACGACTGGCTTTGGGGCACCGATTCACCAATAGTATATGAATCGCCTAAAGCAAGATAATTGAGGGTATCGTTTGCAGTCATAGTCGAAGTGTTATTTGTTGCGGCCGCTGTATTGCCCGTTTTTTGTGCGCATCCTGAAAATGAGGTTAGCGCTATTAAAATAATTTGTAAAGTTTTCATACCATCTCCATATTGAACAATACGGAAATATGGTGCTTTAAGATTTTTTTTACTTCATTTATATCGACTTCATGCCCCAATTCCTTTTGCATCGAGGTTACATCCTTGTCATCAATACCGCAGGGCACTATATTTTTAAAATAATCGAGATCGGTATTTATATTAAAAGCCAGGCCGTGCATGGTTACCCACCGGCTGCAGCGTACGCCCAGGGCGCATATTTTACGGGCATTTTCGTTATCGGCATCAAACCAAACGCCGGTATAGCCGGCATACCGCCCTGCGTTCAGCCCGAAATCCTTTAAAGTAAGTATTACAGCTTCTTCGAGCGTACGTAAGTAGAGGTGTATATCGGTGAAAAAATTATCAAGGTCGAGTATTGGATAGGATACAATCTGCCCCGGCCCGTGGTAAGTAATATCGCCGCCGCGGTTAATAGGGTAATAAACGGCGTTCTTTTCCTTTAATCCTTTTTCATCTAACAATAAATGTTCAGGTTTGCCGCTTTTTCCCAAAGTGTACACATGCGGATGCTCACAAAATACAAGGTAGTTGGGCGTTACAACACCATCATCAAATTCGTCGCCCTCTGATTGGGCATGACGGTTACGTATTTCAATTTTTAAGTTTACGGTGTCGGCAAAAAGCGCTTCCTGCTTATCCCAGGCTTCCTTATAGTCAATCAAGCCCCAATCCTTAAAAATTACCTGTTTGTTCTTCATTTGTTCAGCCTTTCACATATCCCACCATATAATCATGGTATTGCAGGTAACCCACCCCGTAGTCAAGGTTTATTTCGCCTTTTTGCAAGTGCGCATTCAGGTAACCGTGCCCTTCAAAGTTAAATGGTTCCAGTAAAATATTATTGGCAAACGATACTTCTTTTTGCCCGTGACATTTATATACGGCTTCTTTTGCGCACCAGCATACGTACAATTGATTTATTTTGTCCGCATCGGTAATAAAATCCAATTCCTCTTGCCGCATAAATTTATGGGCTATGCGTTCAATTTTATTGGTTACCTGCTCAATATCAATACCCACCGGCGCTTTGCTGATCATCACCGCAGCATAGTCAAAAGAGTGGCTTAAAGATATATGGTACGGAAGATTTACCAGGTAGGGCTTGCCATGGGCATCAACTTTACAATCGATATATTCATCGGTACGCAGCAACTTACGCAATAAAACGCGCGTGCCGAGCCAGTGCAGGTTACGCTTACCTATTTTCAGCTGTTCATAATAAGTTTTTTCGTGCCCGTTTAATTGCAACTGGCCGTATAACTCTTCAGCTTCTTCTTCAATTCTCCAAATTGCAAATTCTGTATCGTCGTCAACCTGCTGCCTGTATGCTATAGCCATAAAAAGTAAAATTGTAAAAAGGATGATAAACTTATAGCAAATTAACTAAATTGTATCGATTTTTATCAATTATAAACCAATTCTAAAAATTCATCTATGTTAACCGAAAAATTTACGCCTGCCCAGGTTGAGCTTTACAACCAGCAGGGATATATCATCATAAAAGACTTTTGCAGCCCCGAAGAAATAAATAAGTTATACCAAACTGCACTGGATGACAATGCCATGCGCAATAATGCTTTAGATCTGAACGATCAAACCGGCAAAAAAACACGGTTATCCTTATGGTTCACGCCGGGTAGCGATGTTTTTGGGTATTTGACCCGCAGCGAAAAAATGATCAGTTCGGTAAAGCAACTACTTGGCGGTGATTCCCCGGTTTGCCATTTTCACTCCAAGCTGATGCAGAAAGAACCGAAAGTTGGGGGCGCATGGGAGTGGCACCAGGATTACGGCTACTGGTATAAAAACCAGTTTATGTTCCCCAACGAGCTGATTAGCATCATGGTTGCGCTCACAGAAGCCAATAAAGGGAACGGCTGTTTGCAGGTAATAAAGGGATCGCATAAGTTGGGGCGTGTAAACCATGGCTTCGCAGGCGAACAGGTGGGCGCTGATATGCAAATGGTAAACAATGCTTTAAAAACAATGGAACTGGTTTACGTTGAGCTGGAACCCGGCGATGCGCTCATTTTCCACAGCAACCTGCTGCACCGGTCGGAAGCTAACCTGTCTGATTATCCGCGATGGTCGGTAATATCGTGTTATAACCTGCAATCGAACCTGGCTTATAATGAAACATCAACATCGTATAAAGTGCCGGTGGATATAGTTCCGGATGTGGCCATATTGGAATGGGAGCCCGAATCTCTATCAAACGCTGATTTCCTTAAAAAAGAAAACGACCCGGCATTGAAGGAAACCGGCTGGGAAAACGAAGTGAAGGCAATTTGAAATGAATTTGAAAATGTGTCGATTTGAAGATTTGAAGGTTGCCAATTCTTTTAACCTTTACAACCCTTACAACAACTACAACTTTTATAACCATTAATAAACTAAACAAATATGAACATAGCCATGTTAGGTTCGGGATTTATCGCCCGTTTTTATGCAGATTCGTTACAGGCACAACGTGCGAAGGACAGTTTGATCAGCGTATATTCGCGGAATATTGATAAGGCCAAAAAATTTGCCGAGGATTATAAGCTGACTTTTTTTTCGGATGATATGGATACAGTGGTAGGCCGCGCAGATGTGGACGCCGTGGTGATCTCGCTGCCGAATAACCTGCACGAAGCTGCGGTGGCGGCTTGCGCCAAAGCAAAAAAGCATGTTTTGTGCACCAAGCCGCTTGGTCGCAATGCCGCTGAAGCCAAACGGATGCTGGATATGGTGGAAGAAGCCGGCATAATGGGCGGCTACCTGGAAGATCTTTGTTATACGCCAAAAAACCTGAAAGCCATAAAGGCGGTAAAGGATGGTAATATCGGCAAGGTGTTGTGGGCCAAATCGCGCGAGGCGCACCCCGGCCCACATAGCGACTGGTTTTGGGATCACGAGCAATCCGGCGGTGGTGCGATGGTGGACCTGGGCTGCCATTGCGTAGAGATAGCCCGCAATTACATCGGTAAGGAAATTCGCCCGGTGGAGGTAATGTGCTGGGCGGCTACACAGGTACACCCGATAAAGGCCGAAGACAGTGCTATAGGCATTGTGAAATATGCCAATGGCGCTATCGGGCAGTTTGAAGTAAGCTGGTGTTTCCGCGGCGGGATGGACCTGCGGGATGAAGTAATGGGTACCGAGGGCACCATCTGGCTCAATAACTTTTTACGTACAGGCTTCGAGATGTTCAGCACCGGCAAAAGCGGATACGTATCCGAGAAAGCCGAAAGCAGCAGCGGCTGGCTGTTCCCGGTTGGGGATGAGGTGCATGAGTTGGGTTATACCAATATGTTTACCGATATGTTTAACGCTATCGAAAATAAAACTGAGCCGTTGGAAAGCTTTTACGACGGTTACATTGTAAACGCCATATTAGATGCATGCTACGCCTCGGCAAAAACAGGCCGATGGGAGCCGGTACAAATAGAAGGATGGCGCGGGGATAAAACTGATGATTACGGTTCAAACTACGTATCGTACGATGAGCATTATTATCTAATTAAAAAAGAGATTTTACCGCATGGCGATCATAAGCTGATTTTGAAGCACAAGGTTACAGGAGAGGTGATTGTTAGGGATAGCGAAGTAGATGCTTGATGCATGAAAAATGCCTGCCTTGCAATTATTCTATTTTTACCTTTGTTTACGCTGGCTCAAACTGCTAAAGAGTATTCGGATGCGGGTATCAAACTTGTTAAAGCTAAAGATTATACTGCTGCTATTGAACAGTTTTCAAAAGCGATCAAATTATCCCCTGATTCGATAATTTTCCGTACATATAGGGGACAGGCCGAGATACTCTCAAAAAGTTATAATGATGCGATAGATGATTATACAAACATAATACGGCTTGATCCACAAAATTTATACGCTTATTCAAATAGAGGACTCGTAAAAATATACATTAAAGACTTTAATGGGGCGATTGCTGACTGTAATCATGTATTACTTATAAATGCAAAAATCGACAGTACCATTAATAATAGAGGGCTTGCAAAGTTTGGGTTAAACGATTTTAATGGTGCCATTTCTGATTTTGACCTGACAATTAGTATAAACCCTAAAAATTCAAAGGCATATTATAATCGTGGGAATGTTAAAAGCAAACTTGGGGACTATGAGGGGGCAATTGCCGACTTCAATAAGGCGATTAATATAAACCCTGAATTCATTGGCCCTTTTTTTAGCAGGGGAATTATTAAATTTCTATTGAAGCAATACGATAGTTCACTTTCAGACTTTGACCAGGTTATTGAGATATATCCTGGATATGCTGAAGCTTACGACCGGAGAGGGATGTCAAAAATGCGAATGAAAAATTATAGTGGTGCTATTAATGACTTTAACAAGGCACTAACAATAAATCCCAATTATGATGTTTTTTATAGAGATAGAGGAGAAACTAAGTTTGAAATGAAGGACTTAATTGGCGCATTTGCTGATTATAATAAAGCAATACTTATAAACCCTAAATATTCGCTTGCTTATTACAACAGGGCCGAACTAAAAGTTAGGAATAAAGATTACAAAGGTGCTATAGCAGATTATACTGAAGCTATTAAAATTAACCCTGAATTTTCAGATGCGTACAATAACAGGGGATGTACCAAGGGCTATCTTAGTGACTTTAGCGGTGCTGTTTCGGATATTAACAAAACCATTTCACTTAACCCTAACAATTCAACGGCCTATTATAACAGAGCGGAAGAAGAGATTGCGATGAATACAAACGACCTTGCAATTATAGATTTGAATAAAGCAATTGCTTTAAACCCTCAATATTCCGAGGCCTATTTACACCGGGGTATCCTGATGGTCAATAATAATGATTACAATTCAGCTATTAAAGATTTTAATAAAGCAATACTTATAAATCCCCAATATGCATTTGCTTATTATGATAGGGCTAAATTGAAACTCCAACTTCATGATAATGGGGGCGCCTGTTTAGATTTCAATAAGGCAAATGATTTAGGATTTACAGCTGCACAAAGTTATCTTGCAAAGCATTGTAAATAATTATTAAGAAGTGAATCGTTCGCCCACCCAAACATAAATCGTAATTCTAAAACTTTGATTCAAAAAACTTTCCACATTTTGCTAAAACTTTTGTTAAAAATACAAGTTGCCCTATCTATCAATTAGTCCTAATTTAGCCCGTTCAATAAAGGGCCAATGATCTTATCAGATAAGCGTATTTTAGAAGAAATTGAGAATGGCAGCATCATCATCGAACCTTTCAGGGCCGATTGCCTGGGTACTAACTCGTATGACGTTCATCTTGGAAAGCACCTGGCCACTTACCGCGACAGAGTGCTGGATGCCAAATTGCACAACGAGATCGTTGCTTTCGAGATACCAAAAGAAGGTTTTGTTTTACAGCCCCATACCCTATATCTCGGTGTTACCATGGAGTATACGGAAACCCATCTGCACGTCCCTTTTTTAGAAGGAAAATCCAGCACTGGCCGTTTGGGTATTGACATACATGCCACTGCCGGCAAGGGGGACGTTGGCTTTTGTAATACATGGACGCTCGAAATTTCGTGCGCCCAGCCGGTAAGGGTTTATGCCGGTATGCCCATAGGCCAGCTGATCTACTTTGTGGTGGAAGGCGAGATAGAAACCTTTTATAATACAAAAGATGGTGCAAAATATAATACCCCCAGCACACGCCCAGTTGAAAGCATGATGTGGAAGAACGTTTTTTAATTGAGTCCGGAAGAAAAAAAGACCGGGAAATTAGGTGTTTACTTCCATAGGTACATTGATTTGCAAGTTTTAAGATACTATACAAATTAATTTCAATAAAAAATCTGCAATACACATTAAACCTTTTTAAAAAACGTTAGTTTATAAATAAAAAGAATAACCAAGTTTAACGCTTATGAAAAAAATCATCACTATTTTAAGTTGTGTAATATTGCTGGCTGCATCATCATGCACCAAACAGTATGTGTCTCCCGGAACTACCAATCAAACGGTTTATGCTAACCTTACGACTACCAATTGGACTGCATATACTGATCCCAGCGGCAGCATGTCGTTCAGGGCGCCAATCAATGTGGGCCTGATCAGTAATAATTTTGCACAGATCGGGGGGATAATAGTAGCCATATCTTATGATGGCGGAAATACATACGAGCAACTGCCCGAAGTTTATGCTAATATTTCTTACAGCTATACTTACAACGCAGGGAATTTAACGCTTTATGCGCAGTCTGCCGATGGATCTGCGGCTGTACAGCCAACCCTGCCAATGAAAGTTAAGATTATTTTAGTGGATTCAAACGGCTAAAGATCCAGCTTTAACGGCGTACAAAACAGGTAATGATTTGCAAGGTCATTGCCTGTTTTTTTTTAACAGTTCGGGGATACGATTGTCGACCTAATCTTTACGGGGAAGTCTTAGCAAGGCATCACTCAGGTTTAAAGGTAAAACTGTGAATAATGATTTCCACCAATTTGCCATCTGATGGCGGCACGGGTTTGGTTTCTCCCTTTGGTTTAATGAGCCATAAGTTTATTAACACAGGCATATCGCGTATTGCCGGCTTAACCCGGCTCTTTTTGGGCAGTACATCCGCCTGGTACGTTTTGGTTTTAAGTTTATAAAAGCCGGTGCAGCTTTCAAATTTCACCCTTTTGCCCACACGGGTATATGTTTGGGTGGTGTACGGGCTTCTTAATGATATATAATGATAATTGATCTGTTTTCTGAATTTCTGTCCTTCATCACCCCAAACCGCATAATTAAAATTATTGGGGTTATCCCGCTCTCCCCATTTTGAATATTCAATATCTATTTCATCAAAGCCGTCAGGCGACTTAATACCGTCATCCGGGTAGCTGAACATTCCCAAAACCACATTTTCATTTAACTTGTCAATTGCTCCCTCCACTTCAAACTGGTAGGTCCCCTTACCCATGTAATCCTGCGTTTCCACCTGGGCGCAATACCATTTATTCGGGTCTTTTTCATCCCTTGTCAATTTCAGGTGCAGAAAGCCATTGCCATCAACCCAAACGTTTTTCGTTTTGTCGGCGCTCCAATAATTATTGCCAGGGCCAATTGTTTCGGTTGTGAAGTTGCGGATATTCCATACACGGCCACTAAAGTGTATGGTATCCAATGGCCTGGTGTTCTTTTTTATGGTATCAAATTTTGTGGTATCGCGTTTTAGGGTATCCTGTGCCAATGCAGAACCGGCAAATGCAATAAAAAGTATTG
>Ga0207060_10205_pt1 | contig 20895 bp, 22 predicted proteins | sample Alteio_BWMinCont_30_FD_153270 | JGI IMG/M metagenome (GOLD analysis project Ga0207060, IMG submission 153270) | Enriched cells from forest soil in Barre Woods Harvard Forest LTER site, Petersham, Massachusetts, United States -... | ecosystem: Environmental > Terrestrial > Soil > Temperate forest >...
GGATAAGGGTCACTCCGACGCCTCTTCTATCAAAAGAGTCACCTCTTCATCAGAGGGCGACTGTTTCCTCTTCTCTATAGAAAAAGGCAGCCTTAGTGCCGCTACCAAAAGCAGGATCTGAATGAGGCTGAGCAGCATGAAGGTTGCGGTAAAGGCTCTGGAGATGCCGGTCGCCTGGTGCGCCATACCAAGTCTCCATCCGAGAAAAGTAGCGCACAGTGTCGTCAGTGTGGGCCCTCCGAGACGCTGAACTATATTGAGTGCGGTCGTCGCCATTGGCAGGTGTTCTTTCTCGACCGAAGCGTAGGCAGAGGTAATGGACGGAATGCCGACCGCGCTCAAACCCATTCCGCGGACGAAGAGTGCACACACGAGCAAGGGGAGAGACATGCCATAGCTGGCAAGATAAAGGACCGGCAGTGTTCCGGCCAAAGCCAAAAAGGCCCCACCGGCCGCGACCCTGCGGATACCGAAGCGCTGCGTCAGCACGCCGACCCTCGGATACGTGCAGATCATGCCCAGTCCGAGAGGAGCCATCAACCAGCCTGCCGCGCTGGGTGATTCGCCGCACATACGGATGAGATAGATCGGGATGAGCATCTGTCCTGCGAATGAGATTCCGTTCAGGGTGAATTGCGTCAGCACCGATGCCGAAAAATCCTTTCCCCTAAAGAGCTGAAGATCAATGAGCGCATCGTCGCGCTTCATGGTTGCCGTCCGGATGAAGACCGTGAGCAGCACCAGGGCAACGAAAAATGCCGTCAAGCCGATCCGTTCGCTAACATGGTCCATACCGTAGAGAAAGAGCACGAGCCCTGGGGAAACTAGGCAGAAGCCGACAAAGTCGAGATCTCTCGGCCGGGCTTCGGCACGGTCTTCGGGAAGAAAGCGAATCGCCAGAACGATTCCCAAAAGACCGACCGGAATGTTCACTAGGAACAGCCAACGCCAGGACCCATGTTGAAGAATCGCCCCAGCGAGCACGGGCCCGAGGAGTGGTCCCAGCAGAATCGGTATTGCGGCGTAACTGTAGACGCGCGCCACGTGCCTCCCAGCGGCGCGCACTATCATCAGCTGCGCCAGCGGAGCCATCAAACCTCCGCTCATTCCCTGGAGGACTCGAAACCCAATCAGCGAGTTCGCGGACCACGCGAGTCCGCAGAGTGCCGATGAGAGCGTGAAAATCGGAAAACACCACAGATAGAGCGATTTTGCTCCGAGCTGCCCGACGAGCCAGCCATTCAACGGGAGCATGAGAGCCAGCGCCAGAAGGTAGCCGCTCGTGACCCATTGGATGGTGGTCAGACTGCTGTGCAGATCAACGGCCAGGCTGGAGAGGGAGACGTTCACCACAGTTGCATCGACCTGTCCCATGAGGGACCCAAGCACAGCGACAGCAGTGATCTTCCAGACCAGTGGATCGAGTCGATCGAGTTGATTCTTGGTGTTAGGCAAGGGCGGCGAGGACCTCATTGGTCGAGCGCACGCGACAGAGTCGCGGGAATATCTTCTCGAATGCGAAACGATGCTGTTCACCATCCTGACCGGAGCAGGCGTCTTCAACGACCACAAAGCAAAAGCCGAGGCCGGTACCCTGTCGCGCCGTGGACTCTACCCCCGCATTGGTAGAGATTCCGGTGAGGACGACCGTATCGACACCACGCGACTTAAGCTGCTGCTCAAGATCGGTTCCGGCAAAGGCGCCCCAGTGACGTTTCGTAAGCAGAATGTCGCCGGGCTGAAATCCGGCAGAAGGGGCAATCTCCGAAACGATGCCGGGCCGCGGTGCATTCCCCAGGTTGATCGGCTGGTCGACAGGAAGCTCGAGGAAATCGTTGAGGTCGACGCGGACATAAACAACCGGGGCACCGTGGCCGCGAAACGCTTCGGCCAGCTTTGCCGAATTGGCAACGACCTGTGCGGCTGGATGAGGCGCGGTACTCATGCCGACGACGGCATTCTGGAGGTCAATGAGAACAAGTGCTGTTTTGTGGGGATCAAGCTGAAGTTCTGCCATGGGACTCCTTAGGAAAAGATTTCTTTGTAGAAATCGAGGGTATCCTCGATTTCTAAGGTATATAATATGAGGATGTCCTCGAATTTGTCAAATTCGATAAGGGTCGCCCCGCAACAGAAGCGCTCTTCACGCAGGCTCGCCAGTTTCCTGGATGCGGCCGCGGAACTGTTTGTCGAGGGTGGCTATGAAGCAACCACGATGACCGCGATCGCGGAGCGCAGCGGCTCTTCGATCGGGGCGCTTTACAACTACTTCCCGGACAAACAGGCCGTCGCCCTCACCTTGTTGGGCCAGTACGCCCAAGAGATGGAAGAGCAATGGAGGCCATTGATGGAGCAGGCGAAGAACCTCACTCATCGGCAGTTCGCGAGTCTCTTTATCGAACGGATCACCGAAATTTTTCAGGTACGTCCCGCTTATCTCAGGCTGCTCGCAGCGCCGATTCGGCTACGCCGCGACCCCGCTGCGAAGAGAGTCTTGCGAGCCAACATCGCGAATGCCTTCCGAGCAAAGAACCCATCCCTTTCAGACGAACGAGCAGTGCTGGCTGCGAACGTGACTCTCGAGATGGTCCGAGGCTTGATGAAGCTCTATGGAGAAGCGGGCGATAAAGGGAAAGACTTGATTGTGGCTGAATTCAAGAAGGCGCTCACCCTATATTTGGGAAGCGTCTTGGGCTCATGAAGTCGCCCATAACAGACGCCTCTCGGATGACGGCGATTCGGAAACTCTCTCCCTTTTTTTGATCGTCTGCCGGATTGGAAATCTAAACTGTCAATTCGGATGGTTGCGGGGTTCGCTGAAAAGAAAGAATTTGTTGGTTGCAGAGACACTATTTGAACCGACGAACTCCGGTGTCGGTTCATTTTGTCCAAATGCTTCGCAGTCCAGACCGACTCCATGTCGCGATCAAGATAAGTAACGAGAAGTCGGCTTCTCGTCAGTAAACGAAACACTGACGAGATGCGCGTTTATCGGGACCTATCCGGCCCGGCTGGGGGAATTACTTCTGGTTGCGCCGTCATCGTCCGACCGCCGCGTAACTGCGATGGACTTGAAAGCGGTCGCGGTTCCCGCCAACGTACATCTCATGAGATCACGCAGAATTGACGCTTGCCAGTCAACTGCCTATAGTGCCACTGATTGACAGTCTAAAGGCGGCTGGCCATTCAGTGGAGGCGTTCGACCTGCCGACGGCCAGCATCGACGTTTCTCCAACACTTGACAGGACAACTATTGATATGCATAGTTATCCCCATGGCCCAAGTGAAAGCAAAATCGAACGGCGGAGCAAAACAGAAGCACCTCGTGCATTCGCGCCAGCAAGCCGCAGTGGTAAGCATCCTGCGTACCGCCAATTATGTGCGCCGTTTTTCTTCACCGGTGTTCGATCAACATGGCATCACCTGGCAGCAATACAACGTCCTACGCATCCTGCGAGGCGCAGGCCTGGGGGGACTTCCGACACTGGACATCGCAGAGAGGATGATCGAACAGGCACCGGGTATAACCCGCCTGTTGGATCGCTTGGAAGCGAAGAAGTTCGTGCGCCGGGAACGCCCTTCCGATAACCGCCGACAGGTTCTTTGCTACATCACCAAGCTTGGGCTCGATCTCTTGCGAGAACTCGACAGCCCCGTTAGGGAGCAGGACAACCAAGTGTTGCATCGACTGAATGAATCCGAGATTGAAGAACTGATTCGCTTGTTGGAACTCGCGCGAGGCGAACAGCCTTCGACGACGTAGTCACCCAATAAATCCAAAAAGTTTGCATCCGAACCCGGCCAAGCGCGTCTCAGTAGTTGACTAGTGAACAGTTAAGTGCGCAACTGTTATGAAAATAGATCCTCGTGAGGAAAAAGGAGAACACCAATGAATGGAAAGAACCCCGTGTTGTGGATTTCACTTTTTGTTATGGCCCTCTTTGCAGGGCTGGGCGTGACCCGAGCGCAAACTGGGACCAAGGCTGATGTCGTTGCGACCATAACAAACTTGGAAAATGATGGCGTCAAAGCCGATTTGGCCGGCGACACAGCCTTTTACCAGAAAGCTCTGGCTGAGGACTGGACCAGGGGCGATAGCGACGGAACCTTTTACACCAAAGCCGAAGTCATGAAACTTATGGCCGACGCGAAGGACTTCAAGACAAACAGCGAGAAACTTTCTCAACTCAAGGTGCGCGTGTACGGCAATACGGCGGTGGCGACCTACAAGGACACCTATGACATTCTGTTCAAGGGCGAACATCGCTCGCACACCATCATCGCCACGGACACTTTCGTCAAGATGGGCGGCGAATGGAAGCAGGTCGCGAGTCATGGCGCGTCAGTGGCGAAGTAGCCGCTTACTCTGACGCACGGACCCGCCCAAGTCGCAGCGAAATGGCGTATTCGAACTGAACAAGCACGGCGAGGCGCTTCGCTAGGGTACTCAAAGCAAGGGGTGATAGCGCAAACATTTGCAGCTCCCGAGAAGTGGCAAACCGGAAGTGATCCTGATGGTACCGAGCGGATTAGTAACAACAAGTCGGCAACTCGTCAGGAAATCAAACACTGACGAGATGCGCGTTTGTGGGTACTAACCCAACGGGCGAGCTGATAACTTCCGGGTGGCCCGTCAACCGCCCGTGATCGCTTTCAACCGCAACCTGATAGGCGGTTTGCCGTTCCACCAGCGCCGAAGATTGGCGTGTCGCGGGGGTTGACAACACGGGCGCATCGGGTTTATGTTCTGAGTTAGTTACATAACTAACTCCTCCGAGTCGGAGAATATGCAAACGGCACAACGGGACAAGCGAACGCGGTTGATTGAGACTGCGACGAAGCTGGCGTATGGACGCGGTTTCCGAGAGACGAGTCTGGCAGACATCGCCGAGGCGGCTCGCGTTCCGGTAGGCAATGTCTACTACTACTTCAAAACCAAGGAAGAACTCGCCGAAGCCGTGGTGGAGCGTCGCCTCGATGAGTTTCGCGCAGCCCGGGCGGAGTGGGACCGCTTAAGTTCTCCGAAGGAGCGGCTGTTAGCTTTCGTGGGTAGCGTCCAAGCGAACCGGGAGCAACTTGCGCGCGGAGGATGCGCTCTTGGCGCACTGTGCACGGAGTTGCACAAGGAGGGCGGCGCTCTCGCGAAGAGAGCCGCTGCGCTCTTCAATGAGCCCATGCGTTGGCTTGAGGAGCAGTTCCGGACAGTTGGCCATGAAAAGGATTCACGAGAACTCGCGGTCCATTTGTTTTCCGCCTTTCAGGGCATGGCGGCTGTTGCGCTCGGCACCAACGACCGCGAGGTGGTGGTGATGGAGGCAAAGAGGCTTAAAGACTGGATCGGGAACTTGTGACACGCAATCATTGAGCAACCAGAGAGGATCGGTACCATGAAGAACAATAGTGTCCGAAGTGTTCGGAAGCCGGGCGTCTTTGATTAGAGCGGGGTATTTAACTATGAAACTCACGAACAATACGATTTTGATTACCGGCGGTGGCAGCGGTATCGGTTACGAACTCACCAGACAACTCACGGCACTTGGTAACACGATTCTTATCACGGGCCGCGATCAAGCTAAGATGGACAGGGCGAAAGCGGCCTTTCCAACAATTCTCACCTTTCGAAGCGACGTTTCCGATCCGAAAGCGATCGCCGCGCTTTACGAACAGGTCACCGAACAATTTCCCGAGCTCAACATTTTGATCAACAACGCCGGCATCATGCGTGAAGTCAATGTTCACGACAAAGGTGGAAGCCTTGAAGACATCACTCGAGAGATTGAAATCAATTTGAGCGGGCCGATTCGCATGGTGAAACAGTTCTTGCCGCATTTGAAAACAAAATCACAGGCCGCAATCATGAACGTTTCATCGGGATTGGCATTTGTTCCATTGCCCATTTCACCGGTTTATTGCGCCACCAAGGCCGGTCTGCATTCATTCACCGAGTCTCTTCGTGTGCAATTGAAAAACACCAAAGTGAAGGTATTTGAGCTAGCACCGCCGGCGACACAAACCGAACTCTTGGGTGCCTTTAATTCTGAAGACATGAAAGGTGTTTCTATCATGAAGGTGGAAGACATGGTTAGAGTCGCCGTCAAAGGAATGCACACCGATCGATTTGAAATTCGTCCAGGTCAGGCGAATCAGCTCAAAATGATGAGTCGCGTGGCGCCTGGATTTATTTTGAAACAAATGAGCCGATCGGTTGACCGTATGCTCAGAACACAGAATTAATTATGTTGGCTTTGTTAGCGTCACCTGATGCTCGCTGGGTCTGACGCCGTTGAAGGCGCGGTCGGTGAGTTACTAGGCAAGTGCTCGACACTGCCGGCGGATTGGCCACCTAAAGTGAAAGCGAATAGATAGGTCCTGAGATCAGAAACGAGGATGGAGTTTTTATGAAAATTATTTTGGTTGGTGCAAACGGAAAGATCGGCGAACTTGTTCAAAAGGCATTAGCGGGTGCTGGCCAGGAGATAGTCAAGGTCGGACGTAAATCGGGAGATTTCCGAGTCGAGATCGAGAACCGCGAAAGTGTCAGGAAGCTTTATCAAGCCGTTGGCTCGTTTGATGCCGTGGCCATTGCAGCCGGTGAAGTCGCATTTGCTCCGCTTTCGGAACTCACCGCTGAGAAATGGCAGTTCTCGTTGGGAAGCAAGCTAATGGGTCAGATCAGCCTGGTTCAGGAGGCGATCCCGTTCATCAAAGAAAATGGATCATTCACTTTGGTTTCGGGCGTTCTTAATGACGAACCGATCTTCGCCGGTGTCGCGGCTTCAACCGTCTCAGGCGCATTGGAAGGTTTTGTTCGGGCTACCGCAATCGAACTTCCAAAGGGATTGCGTATTAATTTGGTGAATCCCACGATCCTAGAAGAATCCGTATCTAGTATGGGTTCATTCTTTCACGGTGTGATTCCGGTCGAAGGATGGAAAGTTGCACAAGCCTATAAACGCGCTATCTTGGGGGCGCAATCCGGCCGCGTTTACAAAGTTGATTGAGCTTGCCCATCGTTTATTCGAAGCCCCCGGCTACTTCACAAGAATCCGGGTCGACAAGAGAATCGATCTGTTTCAATTTGACACGGGTCAGAAGACTCATTGCCGCCGAGTAATTTATGACACAACAAACCCTAAGCAGGCAGAACGGAGCAAAAAGATTGCTCGAGGCCAATTCGATCATTCACGGCATTATGACTCTGCTCTAGCTCGCCCCCTGCCTGATGGCAGGGGCGGGGCAGGTTCTCGCACGCATTAGCCCCATAAGTCGGCTTGTAGGAAGTGATCGCTGTTGTTCCCGGTTTGACGGGCCATTCGGAAGTAACCTCTTTTGATAGGGCCCCAATCGCGTAATTCACCGCAAACCTCGTAACAGGGAATTGAATTCCCTGCTCATTCCCTGTTCGATCCCTGTTCCGATTCGTCGCAAGAACAGAGTTTTCCCGCCAAAGTACTCCCTGCCAGGGACTTATCTTCTAAGGGTTGCGATTGAGGGCCCAAGATTCGCTGTATTTTTCCCTGTTAGCAGGGAATTTGCGCGGAGAAGAGTTCGCGCGGGACTGCATCCACCGCCATATGCTGAAACCCGGGCATAGATGTACTTTTTGAGCCCGGCCTTGTGGATCGCATCGCAAATTCCTGCGACTTGTTAATGCCCTGTTTATGCTTCCGCCGCTAGGCTATTCGGCGCGTCCGATAACCTCTGATGAGATCGCTCCAGACTGGCGATAAGCTCGATCACTACCGCATTGAGGGGCTTGCCGCCCAAAGTGGTATGGCATCGATTTACCGTGCCACGGACCTGCGCAATGATCGGAGCGTAGCGATCAAAGTGCCGCACCTCGAAGTGGAAAGCGATCCGCTATTTTTCGATCGTTTCAAGCGCGAAGATGAGATCGGCAAGAAGCTCGACCATCCCGGCGTCACCAGGGTATACGGCGACGAACATCGCAGCCGGCTCTATATGGTCATGGAGTGGGTCAACGGCCGCCCGTTGCGCCATATTCTTGCCGAGCAAAAGAAGCTGCTGCCCGAACGGGCTGTGCGAATTGCTCTCGGGATTTGCGCGGCCCTGGAATACATTCACGACCACGGTGTTGTCCACCGCGACTTAAAACCGGAAAACGTCATGATCGATCTTGATGATCGCATTAAGCTAATCGACTTCGGCATTGCGGGCAGCGCGGGCATGCGGCGCCTGACGTTTGCGAGGCTCACTCGAACCATGGGTACCCCTGACTACATCTCTCCTGAACAGGTGAGGTCGAAGCGCGGTGACGCCCGCAGCGACTTTTATGCACTCGGTGTAATGCTCTATGAAATGATGACTGGCGAAGTACCCTTTCACGGGCCCAGCCCCGTGGCTATCCTGAATGATCGTCTGCTAAACCATCCCGTTCCGCCGCGCGAACTGGATCCCGAAATATCACCGCAGCTGCAGGAAATTATCTATCGCGCCCTGGAACGCAATCCTGCAAATCGCTATGCCAGTGCTCGCGAATTCGCCCACGACCTTGCGAATCCCGGCTCAGTTGGCGTGGCTGAACGCAGCGAATTGCGAGACTGGAAAGTGAGGCGTTCTCCGCGCCGGAGAGTGGTTTCTCTTTACATTGGTCTTGCGATGATTCCCGTTATCATTTTTATCCTGCTCTTCCTTGCCGCCAGGCACAAATAAACCCTTCAAGCCCCATCTTGCGATCCTGTCTCCGTCCACCCGCCTTGTACCCTGACTTGCAAACGGTACGGCGCCAGAAAGCGGTATCCTAGCTGGCTGGATCGATAACGTCAGACCCATGACTAATTCGATTGGATCGGACCGTCACGCCGGCTCTGGGAGTTTTCTGCCAAAGGCCAGGCGCTTGGCGCTGCGCCTTGTATTTGCCCTGATTCTTGTCGGCGGGATCACATTTGTATTTGCTCGTGTGATCCGCGTCAACGCCACGAGCGCCGGGTTCTTCTATCTGGTGGCGATTCTCATGATTGCTACGGCGTGGGGCCTTGCGGAATCGACCGTAGCCTCTGTTGTCGCCATGCTGTGCTTCAATTATTTCTTCTTGCCGCCCCTGGGCACGTTGACGGTGGCCGACCCTGAAAATTGGGTCGCACTCTTTGTGTTCCTGGTTACGGCCCTCACCGCCAGTCAACTCTCGGCTCGATTGAAGCGGCAGACAAGAGAGGCCCTTGACCGGCAGCAGGAACTGGAACGCCTGTACGCCCTCAGTCGAGCGATACAGCTCATCGATGCCACTCAACCCATTGCGAAGCAGATCGCGCACCAGATTGCCCATACGTTTGAGTGCCCCGCACTGGCTTTGTATGATCGCAAAAGCGGTGAAATCTACTTCTCCGGCCCGGAAAGTTTTACGGGAATTGAGGCCAGGCTGCGCGAGTCGGCTATCCAATCCACTGTCCAGCGCGATGATGCGGAGAAAATTCTGGTGGCGCCCATCCGGCTTGGGCGAGAGCCAATTGGCAGTCTGGCGGTCAGAGACGTCTTCTTGTCAGAGGCCGCTCTGCAGTCTCTTTTGAACCTCGTGGCTGTCGGATTAGAGCGGCAGCGCGCCCAGGAGGCGGTGAATCAGGCGCAAGTCGTCCAGGAAAGTGAACAGCTGAAATCCACGTTGCTCGATGCGATTGCGCACGAATTCAAGACTCCGCTTACTTCCATCAAAGCCATTACCACTGACTTGCTGTCGAGTTCTGAAGAGGTGAATCCACAACGCCTGCACGGGCTGCTCGCCATCGTGGACGAGGGAGCCGATCGTCTATCGCGATTGGTCACCGAAGCGATTCAGCTCGCCCGGATCGAGGGCGGCAAGTTTCAATTAAATCGTGAAGTCCATTTTCCAAGCTCCTTGCTTTCCGCCGCCGTCCGCCAGACGAAATCTCTGACGGATGGAAGAGAGCTCAAAATCGAAGCCGCGGACGACCTGCCTTTGGTCTTAGTGGACGCCGACCTGATACAAATGGTGATTGCTCAGCTGATCGACAACGCTGTGAAATACTCCCCGCCGGGAAGCCCCATTTTAATGGGCGCCACAGCCGGCGAGGCGGGAGTCATCGTTCACGTCACCGATAGAGGTCCTGGCATTCCCGAGGATGAACAGTCCCGGATCTTCGACAGGTTTTACCGCGGCTCACGAGAGCAAAACCTCAAGGGCTCGGGCATGGGACTTGCCATTGCCCGCGAGATCATCCGCGCGCATGGACAAGAAATTTGGGTCAGCAGCACTCCGGGTTCCGGCTCGGACTTTTGTTTCTCGTTGCCAATCGCACCGCCGGGGAGCGTGGGATGAGTGGAGGCCGCATTCTCGTGGTTGATGACGATCCGCAGATCCGCCGCGCTATGAAGGCGACGCTGACGGCTCGCGGTTATGAGGTGAGCGAAGTACGCACCGGGGACGAGGCACTCGACAAGCTGCGTTCGGAAACTTATGACCTTATCTTGTTGGATGTAAACATGCCTGGAAGCAGCGGAATGGAAATCTGCCGGGTGATCCGTTCCACTTCTGATATCGCCATCATCATGCTCACCGTGAATAACACCGAAAAAAGCAAAGTGGAAGCGCTCGATGCCGGTGCCGATGATTACGTAACCAAGCCTTTCAGCACTCCGGAACTCCTGGCTCGCATTCGCGCCACCCTGCGCCGGCTGCCTCAGGCCCCGGACGACGCGGGATTAAAACAACTCACCTTACAAGGCGTCGCAATCGATCTCTCATCACGGCAAACCACCGTGCGGGGGCGGACGTCGCGCCTTACGGCCAAGGAGTTCGATCTGCTTTCGTATTTACTGGCTCGGCCCAACCGCACCATCTCTCATCGCGAACTGCTGCAAGCCGTTTGGGGTCCGGACTATGGCGACGAACTGGAATACCTGCGGGTTTTTGTCAACCGCCTGCGGAAGAAGATTGAGCCCGATCCTTCCAAGCCCCGGTTCCTGGTTACCGATGCTTGGGCAGGCTACCGCTTCCAATTACCGCAGTAATTTGGTTTACGGTTTCCTTAGGGCGCGTTTATGCGTCGTTTATCCCCTCTGCGACACAATCTCACTGTACTGAATCAAGACTGACCTGAAGTCGGGCGTTCTTTTCGGCTTTCGACTCCGTGCAAGGTCAGTGCGAGGCGCTTTATGCCGGCACTAGGGTCATTTCGGGCTCGTGGCAGGAGACTCAAGTTCGCTTGTGGCTCGCGAATTGTGGCCAATCAGCAGGCTCCTGCTGAGTACCGCGGACGTCAGGGGACAGTGATCGAGTACCTGGGCAGTTCGCAATACCGAATCAATTTTGATGGGTCGGACCGGGAAGAATTTGTACCGTCGCAGTGGGTTGACGTTGCTGGGGGTTCCCTATGAGTCCACAATCCAAGGAGGGCTTGTTGAGGGGCGCGGCCGGAAACGCCGGGCCGCAATCAACCAACCGAGACATCGCTGAAGAGCAGGGATTGGGCCGGCTCGAGGTGAATGTCATCTTCACTGATCCCGCGGCCACTGCTGTCGCCTTGCAATGGGCTGCATCATTGGCACGGAACCTTTCGGGGCGCATAAGCCTGCGAGCGCCGCTGGTAGTGCCGCTGCGATTGTCTCTCGATGAGTCACCCGTCTCCGTTCGCTTCATGGAACGGCGCCTGTCCGATTTGGTTTGCCGCCTTGGGGAGGATGCCGCCGGAGCCACGGTTCACTTGTACCTGTGCCGGGATCGGGTCGAAGCGCTCTTGGAGGTTTTGAGTCCGGATTCATTGGTCGTCATCGGCGGCCGAAAGCGCTGGTGGGCCACGGAAGAAAGCCGCATTGCGAAAGCCCTTCAATCGAAAGGCCATCGAGTCGTCTTCGTCTCTGTAGGTAGGTGTTTGTGTCCTTTTTGGAAAAAGCTCTCGTTTGGAAGAGTGTTTCGTTGGAAAGAAACGTTTGGATCGAAACAAGAAGTTGGGTTGAAACAAGAACTTGGGTTGAAACAAAAAGATCGATGCGATCATCAGTTAAGGTAAAGCCGTTTCGGTGGCCCCGAGAGGCCTCCGTTCCGTGGAGATCGTAGTGAGGTGAATCATGCTGGATGTTTTCTACGTCGCCGTCGTGATTGCTTTCTTTGTTTTGCTTTGGGGCTTTACCAAGGCGTCTGAACGCCTTTAGGAGCTTTGTATATGGAATACGCGATTGCGGGAATCGTCGCCGTGTTTCTCTTTGTTTACTTGATGTATGCCCTGCTTCGGCCGGAACGTTTTTGAGGTGTTGACATGACTCTACTCGGCATCGCACAGATCGTAGTTTACTTCGCGATATTGCTCGCCATCACCAAGCCTGTTGGCGTTTTCATGTATCGAGTCTTCGAGGGGCAACGAACATTCCTTCATCCCATTTTCCGCCCATTGGAACGCTTGATCTACAAACTCGGAGGAATCCGCGAGGATGAGGAGCATTCCTGGGTGCGCTACTCAGCATGCATGGTCTCGTTGAGCGTATTCAGTTTTCTGTTCGTCTACCTGCTCCAGCGATTCCAGGGGCATCTCCCATTGAATCCCATGCGCTTCTCGACGCCGCAGGCGCCTCAGGGTGCCACCGCGATGACGCCTGATCTTGCATTCAACACCGCCGTTAGCTTCATGACCAACACTAACTGGCAGTCCTATTCTCCCGATACCACAGTCAGCTACTTGACCCAGATGGCCGCCCTCGCCGTCCAGAATTTCGTGTCCGCCGCCGTTGGAATTGCCGTGGCCGTGGCCCTGATCCGCGGATTTGCGCGGCATACGGCCAAAACGATCGGCAACTTTTGGGTGGACGTGACTCGCTGCACTCTTTATATCCTGCTTCCGATTTGCGTTTTCTCGACTCTCTTCTTCGTTTGGCAGGGATCGATTCAAAATTTTAAAGGGCCGGTCGCAGCGCAGACTCTGGAAGGGGCTTCCCAAACAATCGAGCAAGGGCCGCTGGCGTCGCAGTTGTCCATCAAGATGCTGGGAACAAATGGGGGTGGATTCTTCAACGCGAACTCCTCCCATCCGTACGAGAATCCGACGCCTTTGTCCAATGAGCTGCAGATGCTCTTGATTTTCGCTCTGGGCGCGGGCTTGACGTATATGTTCGGCAAGATGGTGCGGGATACTCGTCAGGGCTGGGCCATCTTTGCGGCGATGACCGTGATGTTTCTGGCCGGCACTTTTATCTGCTATTGGGCTGAGCAACGCGGGAATCCCATGCTGACGAATATGGGCGTTGAGAGCGCCTACACTGGAAGCCAGCCAGGCGGCAATATGGAAGGCAAGGAGGTCCGTTTCGGCAATCCGATGACGGCGCTGTTTGCCACGATCACCACCGATGCCAGTTGTGGCGCCGTCATTGGTATGCACGACAGTTTCACGCCGATCGGCGGGCTTGTTCCGCTCTTCAATATCCAGACCGACGAGGTGATTTTTGGCGGTGTAGGCGCGGGTCTTTACAGCATGTTGATCTACGTCGTCGTCGCCGTCTTCATCGGAGGCCTGATGGTCGGGCGCACGCCCGAATATGTGGGCAAGAAGATCGAGCAGAAAGAAGTGAAGATGGCCATCATCGCCATACTGGCGACTTCTTTGTGCATCCTTGGGTTCACCGCCATCAGTTCGGTGGCGCCGTTCGCTAAAGGCCAGTACTGGAATCCGCCGGGGGCCGCAACTGCGAATTTGAATAACGCTGGAGCTCACGGTTTCTCTGAAGTCCTATACACCTATTCGAGCGCCGCCGGAAACAATGGCAGCGCTTTTGCCGGAATCAACGCCAATACGCCCTGGTACAACCTGACGATTGGCATCGACATGCTGATTGCCAGGTTTCTCTTTATCATTCCGGCCCTCGCAATTGCCGGCAGCCTCGCCGCCAAGAAATTGATCCCCGTAACCAGCGGCACGCTGCCCACGGATGGTTCGCTGTTTGTAATTCTGATCATTGGCACCGTTGTTATTGTGGGCGCGCTTACTTACTTCCCCGCGCTCTCTCTAGGCCCAATTGTGGAGCACTTCCAAATGCTGAATGGGAAGTTGTTCTAATGTCATCGCGGATGAGGAGTTAAAAATGTCGACTCTAAGTGCTCCTCCGGTAGAGATCAAACCGGAAATCAAGGACGCCTCGCAACTCATCTCCCGGGGAGTCCGCGCCCGTCCATTGTTCGATCCCGAAATCGTGAAACGCGCGACCAAAGAGTCGTTCGTAAAGCTCAATCCGATGAAGGTGGCCAAGAACCCCGTAATGTTTGTGGTCGAGGTTGGCGCGGCGCTGACCACGATTTTTGTCGTCAAGGACGCGGTCACCGGAGCCGGCGGGCTGCTTTTCGGCATTCAAATTTCCTTATGGCTGTGGTTTACGGTCGTGTTTGCGAATTTTGCGGAGGCCATGGCGGAAGCGCGCGGCAAGGCGCAAGCGGATGCGCTTCGCAAGACCAAAACGGACACCATGGCTCGGAAGCTTCTGCCCAATAACGCGTTTGAAATGGTGCCGGCTTCAAAATTGCGCTGCGGAGATGTCGTTTCGTGCGATGCAGGCAATCTCATTCCGGGAGACGGTGAAGTCGTCGACGGCGTCGCCAGCGTGGATGAATCCGTCATTACCGGGGAGAGTGCTCCTGTCATTCGGGAATCCGGCGGAGATCGCAGCGCCGTAACCGGAGGCACGAAGGTATTGTCGGACCATATCAAGGTTCGCATCACGTCCAATCCGGGCGAAACTTTTCTGGACCGCATGATCGCGCTCGTCGAGGGGGCGGTGCGCCAGAAGACGCCAAATGAAATCGCGCTGAATATCCTGATCGCCGGCCTCACTTTGATCTTCTTGATGGCGGTAGCGACTCTTCCGCCCTATGCAAAATATGCGATTCAGGGCTCCGGGAGCGGCAGCGCCCCAACGGTTGCCGTCCTCGTATCCCTGCTCGTATGCCTGATTCCCACGACGATTGGCGGATTGCTTTCTGCGATCGGCATCGCGGGGATGGATCGGGTGATGCAGCACAACGTTCTCGCCATGAGCGGAAAAGCAGTGGAAGCCTCGGGCGACGTCAATACGCTGCTTCTCGATAAAACCGGAACCATCACTCTTGGTAACCGGCAAGCCGTGGAATTCATAACCGTCGACGGAGCCCGTGAAAACGAACTGGCGGACGCCGCTCAGCTCTCCAGCCTGGCCGATGAAACTCCCGAAGGGCGTTCGATTGTAGTCCTGGCCAAAGAGAAATATGGCCTCCGCGGTCGGGAAGTCGCCGAGCACAACGCTCAGTTCATCCCCTTTTCCGCGTATACGCGAATGAGTGGCGTAGACATGGATGGGCGGCGATTGCGAAAGGGCGCGACCGACGCGATTACGCAGTTTGTGAAAGACGCGGGAGGTAAGGTGCCTCCTTCTCTTCAGGAAATATCCGACCGCATCTCCAGAAATGGCGGCACGCCTCTTGCCGTAGCCGACGGGCCTAGGGTTCTCGGGATCGTTCATTTGAAAGACATCGTCAAGGGTGGAATGAGCGAACGGCTGGCTTCGCTGCGGGCCATGGGAATTCGCTCGGTGATGATCACCGGAGATAATCCCCTGACCGCCGCCGCGATCGCCCAGGAAGCCGGCGTGGATGACTTCCTCGCCCAGGCTACCCCGAAAGACAAGCTCGAATACATTCGAAAAGAGCAGGCTCAGGGACGCCTCGTCGCCATGACGGGCGACGGAACAAATGACGCCCCGGCCCTCGCTCAGGCCGACGTGGGCGTGGCCATGAACACGGGAACGATGGCCGCGAAAGAGGCCGGGAATATGGTGGATCTCGACAGCAACCCCACCAAGCTCATCGAGATCGTAGCCATCGGAAAACAACTGCTGATTACCCGTGGCTCGTTGACCACTTTTTCGATTGCCAATGATGTCGCGAAATATTTTGCCATCATTCCCGCGATGTTTGCGGCGATCTACCCCGAGCTGAATAAGCTGAACATTATGGGACTGCACTCGCCGCAGAGCGCGGTGCTTGCGGCTGTCATTTTCAATGCGCTGATCATCATCGCGCTGGTTCCGCTGGCTCTGCGCGGCGTGCGATACAAGCCCGTCAGCGCGGGCCAGATGTTGAGCCGGAATCTTCTGATCTACGGCCTCGGCGGAATTATCGTGCCGTTCCCCGGCATCTGGCTGATCGATAAGATCATCGTCGCGCTGCATCTGGCGTGAAGGAGTAGCACATGATTAAAGAACTTGGACCTGGGTTGCGCTTGACGCTGGTTTTTACGGTTCTCACCGGATTGCTCTACCCGGCGGTGATGACCGGTGTGTCCGAGCTGATCTTGCCGAAGCAGTCGAACGGCAGCCTTGTGACCGTGAACGGGAAAGTGGTGGGCTCAAGTCTCATCGGGCAGCCCTTCGCCAAGCCCGAATATTTTCATCCGCGCCCCTCGGCGGCAGGCAGCGGATACGACGCCACGGCCAGCAGCGGCACGAATTTGGGCCCCACGAGCGCGAAACTCTTGCATGGAACCACCAAGATGGATGACAAGAAAAACGAGGTCGTCGATTTCGACGGCATCAACCTGCGCGTCGTCCATTACTGCGTTGAAAACGATATTCCCTACGAATCATCGGCGCCCTTGGAGCAATTCAAAGACTCGCACGGTGACCTCGACGATGTAAAGCTGATCAAAGCTTTCAACGATGATAAGGCGCCCTTGCGCTTCACCGCCAAGGTCCCGATTCCGCCGGATGCCGTCACAGCCTCTTCGTCGGGCCTCGACCCGCACATCAGTCCCGCAAATGCCGAGGTGCAAGCCGCACGGGTTGCAAAGGCCCGCGGGGTTTCCGCGGATCAGGTGAAGCAACTGATTGCGCAGTCAACCGAGCGAGCGGATTGGGGATTTCTCGGCGAGCCGCGGGTCAATGTGCTCATGCTGAATATCGCGCTGGATCAACATTTCCCGGCCGCCAGGTAGCGTGGGCAAGTAGCGTGGGAATCGCGATGCCCCTGAGTTTCGGTTTGACGCCACGGTCTGGCCTTCTTGCGCTTTGAGCTACCGCGTCAAACTTGCCCTGTTCATTCTATGCGCCCTGGCCGTTCTCTTCCTATCCGATACGGCGTATCAGGCCCTCAATACTCTTTCGCGTTTGAATACCGTGGAGGCTGAGCGCGACCTGTGGCAGCGTCCATCCCAGGTTGTCGACGCGCTCGACGTGGAGCCGGGCGATGTTGTCGTCGACCTGGGATGCGGTTCCGGATACTTCGCGCTCAAACTTTCCTCACAAGTTGGCAAGAGCGGCAGAGTCTTGGCAGAGGACATTCGCACGTTGCCATTGGTCTTCCTGTGGTTCAGGAAGCTCCTGAAGAATGACGGCAACATCGAACTGGTGCACGGCGATCCGACTGACCCACATTTACCCATAAAGCGCGTGAATGCCGTGCTCATTGCGAACACATACCATGAGTTTACCGACGCGAACGCAATTCTTAATCACATCTTCCCATCACTCGTGTCCGGAGGGCGCCTCGTCGTTGTCGACCGCGAACCGCAACCGGCCGGGGCGAGCTCGAACGAGGCTGCCGGAGATCGTCATGAAGTCGCGCTCGTGCAGGTTGAAAATGAGCTTCGTAATGCCAACTTTGAAATCGTCAGCCGGCTGGATCGCTTTATTGAAAACGATCCCTTCGATGAGAATTGGTGGCTGATCGCCGCCCGCAAGCCGTGATCGATTGCGTCGATGAATGGGTGCCAAGACGGAATTGGCCGCTACGGCAATCGAGTAACCCAGGAAAAGGATCGGGTGAGGCCGCATGAATTTGCTTTCGCTATTTGGATTGTTCGCGGTTACCGCGATGTTGGTGTGCTACGCGTTCGAAAGCCGGAGTCGCTGGTTTATCCTGGGCTTCGCGGCCTCCTGCGCGTTGGGATCGGCCTACGGATTCCTGCAAGGGGCCTGGCCATTCGGATTCGTCGAGGCGGTCTGGACGGTCGTCGCTGCCCGGCGATGGTGGAGTACTGCGGCAAGCCCCCAATGAATAGTGTGTCGTTATACACTTCATTGTGCCTTAACGCGATCCCGGTGGAGAATGACTCTCAATGGTGAGTGATTCATCGCGGCCTAGCCCCGAGCAACTGCTCGCCCAAGTCCAGCTCGAGGAGCGTCGAAAGCGCCGCGGGCAGCTCAAGGTGTTTCTCGGCTATGCCGCGGGGGTTGGCAAATCTTTTCAGATGCTCGACGAAGGCCGCCGGCGTCGCGAGCGCGGTGAAGACGTCGTGGTTTGCGCCACGCAGCCGGAGAACCCTCCCGAGATTCAGGCGATATTGCAGAAGCTCGAAGTGATTCCCATGAAGATTGGCGACGCGGGCGAGGAATCCATAGATGTTCCCGCCGTACTCCGTCGCCACCCGAGTGTTGCGCTGATTGATGGCTTGGCCTATGACAATCCGCCGGGCTGTCCCAATCCGCATCGCTGGCAGGACGTGGAGCAGCTCCTCGAAGCGGGCATCTCTGTGATGACTACAGTGAACCTGCAATATCTTGAAAAGCTTCAGGATGAAGTAGAACGCATCACGGGCAAGCGCGCCCGGTTCAGCATCCCCCGCGGCTTTCTGGATGACAGCGCGGACGAAATTGTTGTGGTGGACGCCGCGCCCGTAGAGAACCTCGTGCGCGGGGCGACGCCCGAGGATCGCGCGGCGCAGCTCGCGCAACAACACAAGCTCTCGCGGCTGCGCGAGCTGGCTCTGCTGGTCGCTGCCAGCGTAGTGGACCACCAGCTGGAGAGCTACTTGCGGTCGCACGGTGTCGACCAAACCTGGGGGCTGCAGGAACGTATCCTGATTTGCATAACCCCGCGATCGAACGCCGCCAAAATGCTGGAAAGTGGACGGCGCAACGTGGACCGTTTCCAGGGTGAGTTCTATGTTGTGTATGTTCGGCAGCCCGCCCTTTCAGAAGAAGATCGAGCGACCATGCAACAAAATCTTGATTATGCCCGTGAGCTTGGCGCTCAGGTTGAGGTCCTGAATGGCCCAAATGCCACGGATGAAATCCTGAAGTTTGCCCGCCAGAAGGGCATCACGCAGATCTATATCGGGCACACTATGCGTGAAGGAGGGCGGCTCCGGCTTCGGCGCAACCCGATTGAGCGTCTGATCCTCTCGGCCGAGGGAATCGATGTCGTCGTCTATCCCCACTAACGCGGCCACGAACGCGGCTAGTAACGCAGACCGATCGCAGGTTTCCGGGCCGACTCGCCGGGGCCAGTTAAAGGTCTTCTTGGGCTATGCCGCCGGCGTTGGTAAGACCTACCGCATGCTCGAGGAAGTGCAGGGACTCAAGCGCCAGGGTAAAGATATTGTCGTCGGCTACTTTGAGCCGCATGGGCGTAAAGATACGATCGGGAAGGCGTTGGGACTGGAAATGATCCCCAGGCGCTCGATCTCCTATCGGGGCGCCATGTTTCAAGAGATGGATACTGCGGCGATCCTTGCCAGGCATCCTGCCATCTGTGCTGTCGATGAGCTGGCACACACGAATGTGCCGGGCTCGGAGCGCTCCAAACGGTGGGAGGACGTGCAAGTGTTGCTCGACGCTGGAATCGACGTGATGACGAATATGAATATCCAGCATCTCGAGAGCCTCAATGATCAGGTCTTTCTGATCACCGGCATTCGCGTCCGCGAGACCGTGCCCGATTGGTTCGTGAAGGGCGCCGACGAGGTCGTGATGGTGGATGCGACCACCGGCGCGCTCCTGAACCGCCTCAAGCGTGGAGACATCTATGCTACCGAAAAGGCGCAGCGGGCCATGGAAAACTTCTTCAAGGAGTCGACTCTTACGGCGCTGCGGGAGCTTGCCCTGCGCCAGGCCGCGCACCAGCTCGACTTGCGGGAGGTCGCCAGCGTATCCGAAGAGCAAGAGTCCCAGAAGGGACCTTCGGGCAGTTCGCCGCCTCTGGAAAAAACAGTCCGGGATCGCATACTGATTTATGCCAGCGCTGATGCCTCAACGGCCATGCTGATCAGACGCGGCCGCAGGATGGCTGATTACCTGGGTGCCGATTGCTTTGCAATTTCTGTACTGCCCAGCCAGGGCGAGACTCGCCTGCCAAACCAGGAACGCGAGGCCATCGAAAAGCACTTGAACTTTGCGAAAAATCTTCACATTGAGACACAAGTCTTGGGGGGCGACGATCCTGCGGAAGTGCTCGTGGATTTTGCCCACGCCAATCAAATTACTCAGATTCTTCTGAGCCGCCAGGACTGCAGCTGGTGGGGCCGCCTGTTAGGGGCCGACCTGATTCTGCGGATCGTTCAAATGGCCAAGGATATCCGCGTGATTATCGTCGCTCCACGCCGCAAGACTCAGTGATCACTTTTTTTCGATGACGGGATAACCCTTCCCGCCCTTCGCGCAACCAGCCCTGCCGGCTCTCCGCCGAAAGCTGATTGAATCGATCCAATTTGTGCGGGCTACCGGCGAGCGGACTTTCGGCTATAATCGCGCGCCATGCCTGGCCGACCACAAAGCCGTGTCGCCAAATCGCCGGCCTTCCAGCCGCCGCGGTACATCGCCATCGAAGGGCCGCTGCGCGTGGGCAAGTCCACGCTCGCGCGATTCCTTGCCGATCGCATGCACGCCCGGCGCGTCATCGATTGCGAAGACAATCCCTTTCTCGCGGATTTTTATCGCGAAAAACCAGGCTCGGCTTTTCGCGCGCAGATGTATTTCTTGATGGAGCGGCACCGGCGTGTCCAGGAGGCGCTGGCCGCGGAGGGAACCGTGATTGCCGATTTCCTGTTTGAAAAAGACAAGATTTTCGCCTACCTCAACCTGGACAATGAGGAATTGAAGCTCTACGAGCGCTACTTCGAGCGCTTCGCTGCGGAGTTGCCGCGGCCCGGGCTGGTGATCTATCTGCAAGCGACGCCGGAAATTCTTCGCGAG
>Ga0207060_10207_pt1 | contig 20868 bp, 10 predicted proteins | sample Alteio_BWMinCont_30_FD_153270 | JGI IMG/M metagenome (GOLD analysis project Ga0207060, IMG submission 153270) | Enriched cells from forest soil in Barre Woods Harvard Forest LTER site, Petersham, Massachusetts, United States -... | ecosystem: Environmental > Terrestrial > Soil > Temperate forest >...
AAGAAGCAATGGTCTGAAATGCCCTAATCTCTCATCTCTTAATAGAATGAGATAACCTTCTCATTTCTACTCAGTCGAAAGCTCTCATTGACACGGTGGCGCCCCGGAAGAACACTGACAAATAAGGCTGTCACTGATGGCAGAGTGAGACGGTGTGTTTACAGATGAACCATATTGAGCGATTTCGCATTGTTGATTCTTCTCCGTAGCGAAATACTCTCGTGAAACTCGTACCTAATCGAGTCCATGACCTCCAGGAGGCCTAAGAGCATATGTCAGTTCCAGTACTATCCGAACGGGGAGCTCGAAATATCTACGGCACACCTGAGACACCGGGACGCTATGCCTCCGAACTCGCTTCTTTCTCTGACGAGGAAGAGTCCCTTAAGAGCATATTGAGTGTTATCCGCAAGCGAAAGTATTGGATTATTGCTTTTCCCCTTGGAGGCGCCGCGTTTGCAATCTTGGCTTGCGTGCTGCTTACCCGTCAGTATCAGGGAACCGCAACTATCCAGGTAGGCAAGGATGAAACTGTCGAAGTCAGCCTAAGATCCGATTCAGGATCCCCTGCGTTAAGTGAGAGCGATGTGAAAACTGACATCGCAACTCATATGTCCGTCCTGCAAGACGACAATACCGCTTTGGCTGTAATTGATGATCTAAACCTTGACAGATACCGGCCGTTCGCGTTTCGACCTACGCTTCTCGGATGGCTGAGCGGAAGCAACGTGCGAATCAAGGCGGAACAGAACCTCCCACTAACACAAGCCACTGCTAGACGGGAACGACTCCTGGAACTGTTTGAGAAAAACTTGAAAGTGAAGAATACGCCGGATACCAGATTAATTGCGGTGAGCTTTCTAAATCCAGATCCTCAGCTGGCGGCTACTATAGCGAATGCCGTTGTACGCGAGTATGTGAAGTTTGAATCCCGCACCCAAGCTACAGGCGAAGCGTCCCAATGGTTGATCGGCCAGTTAGATGACCTAAAGACAAAGATGGACTATGCCCAACAGCAACTTGCCGATTATGAACGGGAAACGGGATTGAATAATCTGCTGCTCAAATCGATGGGACAGGCAGGCGCAGCTGGCGCCATCACACACATTCCTGTCCTTGACAAGCTCGATACGCTGAATCAGGAACTGACATCTGCCGAAGCAAATCGAGTAACGAAAGAGGCCATTTTCCATCTAACCAGGACGCAGGATTCAAACGTAGTTGCTGGACTCGCATCGAGCGCATTGCCAGGGATTGCCACGTCAGCGGCGGTTACTCAGGGTAATGGTCTGGATTTGTTGCAAACTCTTCGGCAACAACAAGCGGCCTTAAAGCTTGCACTTTCCGAGGCTGCTACAAAATACGGCGCCAAGAACCCCCGAATCGTAGAGCTTCAGAATCAACTATCAGATATCGATGAACAAATATCCGATGAGTTGCAACAGATCAATCTACGAGCCCGGAATGATTACATGCTTGCTCGCCGTAGTGAGGATGGACTTCGCCGGGCATTTAATCAACAGCAGACGGCTGCGGGTAAATTAAACGAGAGCGCTGTCAAATTGCAGATATTGGCTCAACAAGCTGCTTCAAGCCGTCAGCTTTATGAAGCGCTGTACGGACAGCTTCAGGAAGCGAATGTTCAGGCCGGTCTGCGTGCTACCAACATTCGAATTACGGATCCTGCCCGTCCACCCGCGACCCCTCAGCGGCCAAATCCTCCAGTATATGTGGCTATTGGCTTGGCTGCCGGATTGTTGGTCGGCGTATCTTCCGCTTTTATCCGCGAGCATATGGATGAAACAGTCAAGACACCTCTCCAGGTTGACCCCTTGACACTCCTCCCGGTGCTGGCAAGCATACCGCGAACTCGCAGCCCTATTCTGCTTTCGGCTGCCGATGCTTTCCTGCGAGAAACATATGAATCAAGCCTTTTGATAACGCGTCCCAAATCGTCCACCGCCGAAGCTTATCGGGTATTACGTACCGCAATTGTCCTGGCATCTTCAAGGCACCCACTCCGGACTTTGCTAGTGGCAAGCCCATTGGTTGGAGAGGGTAAGACCTCGGTTTCATATAACACGGCAATTGCGTTTGCATATGCGGGAAAGAGTGTTCTTCTCGTCGACGCCGATATGCACCATCCGCGCCTGCATGAATGTTTCGGCAGCGGTCAGGCCCCAGGCCTTAGTGATGTGCTTATTGGCGGCCAATCTTTGGAAGCGTCGATTCAGCCTCACACGACGGTACGCAATCTTTCTTTGTTACCTGCCGGAGCAATTCCTCCTATGCCCGCAGAGTTATTGGGGTCGGCCAAATTCGACGAGTTGATGCATGTTCTGAAGCAGAAATACAGCCTAATTATCCTGGATAGCCCACCGATGCTACTGGTCACGGACGCGATTGTATTGTCGAGTAAGATAGATGCCACTCTATCAGTGGTTCGGGCGGATGTAACGAATCGCACAGTTCTTGAACGCTCTGTTGAGATTCTGGAACGAAATAGTTATCACGCGGTTGGTTTGGTTTTGAACGGTGTCGATACGAGATCGATTGACTACTATCGTGCATACGGCCACCACGGTGGCGGGAAATACTATGAGGAAAACTAATGTATAACAGAACGCGTTCGTTATATAGAGCCTCCTGGCATATGGCTTTGCCAAGTTTAGTGTTCCTGACCACCTCTATGCTACTCGCTCAACAAGCCAGTCCTGCGGATGCCGGCGGCCCTATATCCACGTTTTCGTCAAGAAGCGACGCACAGGCGGCAAAGGGGGCATACAGTTTGCCGAATGGACCCCTTACAGTAGTCCCAGATGATTTCTCCGACTTGCGGCTTGCGCCTGGGTTTCTTCTTGGAGTCATGGTTTACTATGAGCCTGAGCTAACCACCCATATTCGTGTGGATAATGAAGGCAATATTGACCTTCCGCTGATAGGAAGTATTCACGTAGCGGGGAAAACCCTCGCCGATGCCACAAAAGAAATTGAGGACAAATTTCGCTCTGCGCAGATTCTGAAAGACCCTCAGGTGACCTTAAATGTTGAGCAGTATGTATCTGCAAGTGTCACAGTTCTGGGAGAGGTTCAGGTTCCTGGCCGCATCCAATTGCTTGCGCCTCATAGTTTGCTCGATGTGATTGGGATGGCGGGAGGAGAAACGAATCTGGCCGGAGATATCATTCAAGTTGAGAGCCCGGGACCAAATGGAACTAGCTTCCATGAGTATCATTATGCGCGAGGTCAGGATGGGAATGAAATTCGCGGCGTACTAGCGAAACCAGGGGATATCATAACGGTAAAACGGGCTGGCATTGTTTATGTTCTAGGGGCTGTAAACCGCCCTGGAGGATACGTGATGCAAGAGGATGGCACACTCAATGTCGCGCAGGCAGTTTCTCTGGCCTTTGGCACCACCCTCCAGGCCAAAATCGGAGGGATGCGGGTCGTAAGGCGTGACGCAAACGGGAACACATCAGATATTCCGATTGCCTATAAAGCCATAGTGGATGGGAAAGACACACCGCTGCAGCTCAAGGCAGAGGACATTGTCTATGTACCGGTTAGCAAACTTAAGACAGCCTTCACGGCTGGAGCCACCATCATAGCTCAAGCGGGCGCAGCCACGATCTATGCGGTCCACTAAAGGAATAGCATCGAATGCCTCGTCGCGCTGAGACCGGGGGTTTACGTATCTCCATTTATCCGTGGGATATAAAGAACTGGCGGGCAGCACTCAGGATGGCGGGTTTGCCCGGCTATGCGCTCCTCGCGCTCTTACTTGGAGCCATGATTCAGTACGCTGATGTGACGGGAGTCGGCGGAGGGCCCGGTCACAACAGCACGGCCAGCCTTGTTTTTGTGCGCGGTCCCCTCTGTGTTCTAGCGCTTCTTCTGCTCTTGTTTCAGCCTCGTATCGCTCGCCTGCGACTGATGGATGCGCGGATGCTCTTTCTTGCATTTGGCGCCCTCTATCTTACTTCAACCCTGTGGTCCGTTCAGCGCTTGGAAACGCTGGGCAAGGCGACTGAAATCCTGTTGGCAACGCTGTGCTTCCTGCAGGTGTGCCGATCGCCGAATGCGCTGCAGCGTGTCGATGCACTCAGGCAGATCATCTTATTAACGATTTCTCTTATCGCATTGATTACGGTGGTTGGCTATCTACTTCGCATCAATGCTTTTATCTATCTGCGGCCCGGCCTTTTCACCAGAACTACCGCACAGTCGCCTTTCCTTTCAGGCAATGGACTGGGTTACGTGTCCAGCGCCCTGTTTCTGGTTGTCTTCGCCGAATGGCATGCAAGGAGAATTCGATCCGCACCTGCCGCTCACCAGATGATATTCGCTCTCGCTCTCTTCTCAGTCGCGTCGAGCCGAACCTCTTTTGCGATTCTGATTGCTAGCGTGCTTCTGGTGATATCAAGGAAATTTAAAGTGCTCGCTGTCTGCCTCGCCACTACGCTCTTCGTGGTGATCGCCGTCTTCAGAGATCGCATGCTCGTCTTCGTGCAGGGGCAGGAAGCCTCAAGTGATTTCGCAACGCTGAGCGGAAGGACCGTAGTGTGGACGGCCGCCATGCGTCAGTGGCACGAACACCCCTGGCTCGGAGTCGGAGGTGGAGCAGGCGGGAAGCAGGTCATCAAACATATCGGTAGATACTCTCTGGAAGCACTGAGCTCACTTCATAATGGATTCATGGAAATCCTGACCGGCTTGGGTGCCGTCGGTATTACGTTTAGTGTTTTCATCCTAGTGCTTGTAACGTGGCGGACATTTCGCACCTGGAAATATTACCCACAGTACTCCGGAATCTACGTGCTGATTGTCCACACATGGGCCTGCACCATCATGTCCACTGGCATCTTTGGATGGATGGGATATGAGATGGCGTTCTTCCTCTGCATCATCTCGAATATTGACCTGTTGCGGCGCATGCCTGCTCCGGCGTATGCGCCTACGTTTGAGCCAGAACGCCACCGTCCGCTGGTATTGGTGGCTGATTAAATCATTGCTGTTTGCTGTGTATAGCTCGACCCGTCGCCAGGAAGGAAAGTGGAGTTCCCATAATGTGATAGATTCAGTGAGCCAAGGCCGAGATTCTCTTTGCCATGTGTCGGAGGGGTGAGAAGAGGGGCGACGAAGCGGCAAGTGCGGAAATCCGCCAGATTTTGACATGGAGGATGGGAGCGCAGCGATATTGCATATGGCTGAAATAGTCTACGAACGGCTTTTCCCCGAACGTCGGTTCACGTCGTTTTTTCGACGCCAGATTCGTTTCGTGTTCTTCTCCATGCTCGCGGATATCATCACGCCCGAGAGTGTGGTACTTGATTTCGGCGCTGGGCGTGGCAAGCATGTCGAGAATGAGTTCGGCCACATGGGACGGCTCGCGAATCTGCGTGGGCGTGTGAAAAGGGTCATCGGCGTTGATCCTGATCCGGCTGTGTTCGATAACCCGACGCTGGACGAAGCGTTCAGGATAGACCCAGAAGGTGTTATCCCGTTTCCGGACACCAGCGTGGATGTGGTGTTCTCGTGCGCGGTCTTGGAGCATGTGAGTGATCCGGAAAAGGTGGTGTCCGAGATTGCCCGAGTGCTGAAGCCCGGGGGCTGGTTTTGCGCCTATACTCCCAACAAATGGGGCTATGTCGGAATATGCGTCCGAATGATTCCGAATGCGCTGCACGCGCGTCTTCTGAAGTTCGCGAATCCTGCAGGTCCCGCGGCGAAGGACGTATTCCCAACGCTCTACCGCATGAATACACTTGGCGCCATAGCGCGGCTTTTTCCTGATTTCCGAAACGCATCTTTCATCTTCAATGGGCCACCGGGCTATCATTTCGGCTCTGTCATGATTGCCCGGTTGTGGTTGTTCGCGATGTCGGTGATGCCATATCGGATGGGACAATCGCTATTTGTTTTTGTGCAGAAGAAGTAAGGAGGTACACCAGCAAAAAGGCCGCCCCGAATGCCAGCCATTTGGATCGCGGCGAAGATATTAATGACGCCGTCGTGGCGTAAAGTCTCGGCACGGCACCAGCAAGTATGGGCACAATACCGGCTTTGATACTTCGCTAAATTGGCGGAAATTTTGTCGTGGACTTCCGTCTCGACGCCCTCATCCAGAGCGCCCCGCTCCTTGTTATTGTTGGCTGATGGAACCACGCTCTTGCTGCCCATATCAAACCGGAGAATGGCGTCCGCTGATGAGTTTATCTTTCGTGAAATCGCTCAATAACAGGCGCAACCAGACTATCGCAGACCAGTTGGTTGTGAGCGGGTCGAATTTTCTAACCGGTGTCATTCTGGTTCGCGGGTTAGGCTTGGAGCAATTTGGCGTATTCACGGTCGCCTATACGCTGATTCTCTTGGCCAACAGCATTCAATTAAACTTCATTTCATCGCCGATGATCACTCTAGCTGCTCTCAGCAACAGTCCAGAGGCAAGATTGCGCTTTGTGCGCGGCATGTTCGGCGTACAAGTAAGATTTTCTGCAGTTGTCACCCTTATAGCGACCCTTGCCGCAGGAGTTTTCCTTTGGATTCGGCCTCAATTCGATGGAATGCGTCTCATACCGGCATTTACCCTCGGCATCGTTTTTTTCTTAATGCAAGACTGGCTCCGCCGTTATTACTTCGCGGTTGGCAAAGCCCAGGTCTCGGTTTGGAACGATTTGTTCAGCTATTTCGGTCAAGTCATTCTCCTCATATGCCTGATGTTCACCCGACATTTGACGGTCAATACTGCCCTTTGGTCGATTGCGATAACGTCGGGTGCAGCTTTTGCTCTTGGCGTGATTTGTGAACGGCTTCGATACTCTATCGAAGAGGTTCGGGAAGCGTGGCGCCGCTCCCGAACCATCTCTCGGGATCTTGCCATTGCCAATCAGCTACAGTGGTTTGTTTATCAAGGAGCCCTGCTTATAGGCGCAGGTGTTTTGGGAGCGGAAGCAGCTGGTAGTGTTCGAGCAACTCAAAATGTAGTGGGTCCCGTCAACATTGCCTACCAGGCTATGGAAAACCTTGTCCCCCTTAAGGCGGGAGAAGAGATGCGCAGAGGCGGGACTAAGCAGGCTGCAAGATTCCTGTTGCGCTTTGGCAGTCAGGGATTTGTGGTGCTATTCGTCGCATTTCTTGTCCTATCATTCTTCTCGCGAAGCTTCCTCAGCTTCTTTTATGGCCAAAAGGTAGCTGCCTATGTCGGGATCTTGAATTTGCAGATGGTCTATTTTCTTCTTTTATGGCCACTACGACAATTCAGCTACCTGTTTCGTACTGTAGGCAAAACCTCAAGTATCCTTGCGTCTTCCTTAGTCGCCGCTGTCACCAGTTTAGTTTTGATCTATCCCTGCGTGCGTAGCTTTGGGGCTCTGGGCATTATGGTGGCAGCCGTTGCAGGTCAACTCGCCAACCTAATTTTCATGTCGATTGTGTGGATTCGCATGCGCCCTTCACTGATGTCGAAAGAAGAGCATTTAAAAATCGTGGCAGGGATCTAAATTTAGAGGATCCCTTATGCGGAATTAGGGTGCAGGTCAGATTCAAACCTGGAGTTAAAGACACAGAGAAGCCATTTTGCATTTACTTGGGGGCAGCTAATTGTTCTGCCGTGATGTTCAAAGAAGAATACAGCTTCTTAACGGCTGACTCCCAGTCAAACTGCTGCGCTCTCCTCGGGCAATTTGCAGCGAGGAACTCACGCGATCCAGGCTGGGTCGCAAGGGTTATCATGGCCGCTGCAAGCGATTTCTCGACTGCGCGCTCGTCTGGATTCGTTGCGTCAAGGACGATGCCGCAGGAGGAGTCCACGATGATTCCTGGTCCCCCCAAGTTGAGACAGATAACTGGCAAACCCGCAGCCAGTGCCTCCAGAACCACCATCCCACCGGAGTCATGAAAGCTCGGAAAGACAAAGGCAACGTTACCGCGATATTCATTAACGATATCTTTGTGAGCCATCCAAGGTATCCAGTCTACGAAAGGTGTTGCGCAGCACTCTTCAGCCACACGCTTCAGCCAGGGTCCGTCCTTTCCCTCTCCGATGACTCTCAAGCGCGCGTCCGGGATGTGGCGCTGTACTTCGGGCAATGCGCGCAACACCAGATGGACTCCCTTCCAATAGAGGAGGCGCCCCACAAATAGAAAATTGGTCCCGGCATTCGATGAGGATCGAGAGGCTGTCCACTGCAGTGTATCTATACCAATGGCTGGCATTATCATGCACTTAGCATGAAATCGATGAGGAACTCGCTCCTTCGTCTCGCGGGTTGTACATGCTATCAAGGATGCCTTCGAGAATGTGGCATTCATAAGTGGGTCGAATCGTGCCGTCGCAATCACTAAATCCCTAATCATCTCGCGGAAGCTGCCGGACCAATTGAGCCCCTGTCGTAGCGACTGCGGCGTCACTTCGCCGCCCCCCACCGGTCCAAGAATGAATGGAATACCCAACCATCCCATGAAGGACGGCTGACGGAAAGTAACGAACGTGATGTGATGCACGATATCAAACGATTGGGCAGCATGTAGTTTTTTTGCCCGAAGGTACGCGCCGAATTGCCAAATTAAATAATAGAAATACAGTCCGCCCGGCCAGCGTTTCCATCTCCTGCACCACTTCGGCAAATCGTAATACACCGGATTGACTGGAATAGCATGCTCCCTAATCTGCGCATCAACGGACGTGGCATTATTGCTGCGCGTCATCACCCACATTTCGTGGCCTTGTTTGACAAGGGCTAGCATCCAATTCCAGCCAACTGCGGGTTCGGAACCTTTATGCGGCTCGCAGGCATAGGCCGATAGAAGAATTTTCATGGCGCAAATAGATCCCGCTATTTAACTATGTTCTTATAGAATTGTATTCTCACTCCGTAGATTATTCGAAGAGGCTTGAAGGGCAATCATTAATAACTAGAGCATAAGAAAATTTTGAGCACGCCAGGCTTGGATCAACTTTATAAGCTGTCATACACAGATCCCGATACTACTAAAAGGTTATTAAGGCACTTGCCATTGTCTATTCAATCACGCGTTGCCCGATTGCTAATCAGCAAGCTCTCACAATACTGCAAAGCGTATTGCTTCTTGACCGGATACGAACACATGCCTGACAGATTTGAGTCAGACCTAGACTTTATGGTGGATCATCAAGATTTTGAGGATGTACCCACCTTGATTCAAGAGATTGCGGACGCTACAAATACAATCCTATTTCAGAGCATCCCGCATGAAGCCACCGCGCGAGCTTATCGCCTGGCCTCGCAAACTGAGTCCGTTATCACTTTTATTCAGCCGGATTCATGTTCGGACTACCGGCACTTTGGGCGTCTCTGGCTAAGGGCCGACGAGATCTTAGGGGAACGAAGATGGCATCCTAACGGGTTTTGGGTTCCGTCTACCTCCCATGAATTTATCTACTATCTGATCAAACGCCTAAACAAACGCGACTTTACAAAATCTCAGGGTGACCGTCTTGCCGACTTGTACGCCGAGGATTCAAAGGGCTGCGATATTCTTCTAGGCCGATTTTGGAGGCAGCCACTTAGGCTCGAGCTCGCCAGGATGGCTCATTCCGGAGACTGGGCACCACTCATTACGAATCTTGAATCCTTTCGTCAGGACCTTATTAAGCATTCCCCCAAGCAACTTTCGGAGACCGCTAGTTCCTATTGGAAAGGTGTAGAGCATACTCTCGAGAGAGTATTAGAACCCACTGGTGGGTGGATCGCATTCATAGGGCCAGACGGCTGCGGAAAATCTTCCGTCATTGAGTCCGTCATTAAAGAGTTCTCCCCCGCGTTCCAAAAAGTGCTGAGATTCCATCTCCGTCCGACTCTTTTTCCTGCGAGAACGGACGAGACAGCGGTTACGACCGACCCGCACGGAAAGCCACTACGCAGCGCCCTAGTTTCCGTGGCAAAAATGCTTTATTTGGGGGCTGATTATTTTCTGGGCTACTGGATTCGAATATGGCCAGCCACGCTTCGGACTAAGCTGGTTGTATTTGATCGATATTTTTACGACATCCTGATTGATTACAAGCGGGTCCGTTACGGAGGGCCGAAATGGTTCCTTGGCTTCATTGTAAGGTTCCTGCCTCGGCCTGACCTTGTCATCCTGCTGAATGCTCCTGCGGAAGTGCTTTGGTCTCGCAAACAGGAAGTCGCCTTCGAAGAAGTGGTTCGCCAGCAGAAAGCGTATCTGCTGTTTGCTCAGGATCTAAAGTCCGTTGCAATTGTCGATGCCTCACAATCCATCTCTGCGGTGGTACATGATGCAGCGGAAGCTATCATTGCCAATTTCTCTAGTCGAACCCGTACTCGGCTCAAGCTTGCAAGAAAAGACGCGCGGCCGAGACTCGCAACTTCATGCAGGGATGAGGAATGGGGAAAGTAGACAGCTGAATATGAATGAGCAGCGAGAGCCGTTGAAGACTCAAGACATTCTGAACTTAGTCTTTCAGTGGTCGTTAAACGGTCACCCCAACCTCGCCGAACGCGAGATGAGCGTGATTTCCCAAGGCAGCACACCACGTTGGATTGTTCCGGGCGATGCGCGCTCCGCGTTGCCTGTCCTCAATAGTTGGAGACCGTACAATGCAACATCCCGCTTTCGGTGGAAGTCCATCCTCGTTGCCTGTAGATTCAATGCTCTTTTACGCCTTCCTGGGGCTTCTCGTATTATTGTGCACTGTGATTGGTCTTACTGGCGGAAATGGCTAGCCAGCTTCTCTGATTCATGGGACGTTGTTGTGCACATAGGTAATCCTTCGCATACGCGGAAAGCGGTCGCTTTTTTTGTGGACCGCGTTTCAACTATCCGAGCTGTTGCTAAGCTACCTCTTACATCAGCAGCGAAAGATGCAATTGTTCATGAGGCCGATATTCTCAAGCGATTGCCAACCGAGTATCTACTACCTCAGATTCTCTTCTCCGATCAGGAACGCGGCATCGCAGCACAAACCTGGATTCAGGGCTCGCAGGTTACTCGCAAATTTCTAAATCAGCATCTTGATCTCCTTCTACAACTTGCGCGTGTCGATGGAACTGTTCGACTGTGCGATTACCGCGATGAGATTGCAAATCATGCCAGTAAGCTGGACCTGCCTCTCGAACCTTCCTTGCTGCAATATGCGCTATTCCTACTCGAGAACCCATTGGAATTGACCGCCTGCATCGAGCATAGGGATTTTGCCCCTTGGAACTTGAAGTGGCTTCCGAACGGCCAACTCACTCTAATCGATTGGGAGTGGGCAGTCGAGAAAGGACTCCCATGGCAGGATGTCTGCCATTTCTTTTACATTCAGGATTACCTGTTCCGCGGCCCCGGCAAAGTCTGGGACACACTGATAGGCAATCCTTTGCTACAAACATATGCCCGTCGGTTTGGACTATCGGGCAAAACGCTCCAGGGCCTTACCATGTATTATCTTTTGCGATCACTCTGCCAGGACTGGGTGGACGAAAACAACCAGCGCGTCGCTTATGCGATGCGTCAAATTGAAGCTATCCGAGATCTACGGACCTAGCGAACTAGTATCGACGTCATGCGCAAAAAACAAAAGCCAGAGTCGCAATCAAGATCGCCACTCTGGCCTCGAAAGCCGTAGAATTCTAGTGCAATTGTTGCTGACCGGATTCGCTCAATGGTTCACTCTGGCGTCCTAGGCAGCGGGTCTGACACCTACCCAGAATGTAATAGTGTGCACTCGGCTTCCACTGACAGCAAAGACAGTAATCGGGACTGTCTTCGAGACCGCAGTTTTCGAAGCTGTGAGTGTAAGAGTGGACTTACCGCTGGTTAGTGTCGCTGGACTAAAAGAGGCACTCACGCCAGATGGTAATCCACTAGCTGAAAGCTGTACTGTACCGAAGTTGAAGGATTTCACTTGTAGAGGTATGGCGACAGTCCCGTTTGCCATATAGTAAACAGGCTGATAGGCCGCGGTATTATGAGCGTACACATGAAAGTCAGGATATGCGGCAGCAGGAATCCAGCAACCTTTGCTTGCTGCTGACGGAAGTCCCCACGACGAGCTCTGATCCTGCCCGGACAGACTCCTCCAATTACTTAAACTAACATGCTTTCCCCCAGGTATCCCAAATGCCGTCGAATTGGTTCCATTAAACCATTTGTTATCACTCGACTGTAAGCTGTAGATGAATTCCGACCAATCTTGGCCGCTCTCATAGGTGTTAAACACGTATTGATTCGGACCGAAGGCCGTAAATGAATTGTTTTCCAACTTGGTATTTGAAGTATAAACGTTGGATTGTTCCCCGTTTTCCCAGTTAGTAACAATTCGACCGCCGGCTTTACCTGCGAGATAGAATTGCCCATTCAGGAAGCTAACGACTCCTCCGTTATTGTAGAAGGTATTTCCCGTCATAGTAAGGTGGCCTGTATTGATTAGGTGTAAGCCGATACCGCCGGAACATAGGCTACTATCTTCTACAGTAACTGGACCTTCACTCGCTTCCAATTGCAGATTAACTAGATTTCCTGACAGCAGAGTGTTATTGATCGTAACGTTCATGTTGTCCGTATCGAAATGCAGACCTTGCGCATCATTGTTGTACGAGCGCTGCTGATTGACGGTGACCCCATGGGCATGCATGATCTTCACGCCCCCTTGTGCAAAGTCGTAGAACGCGATCATATCGCCGCGCCAATTGTTATAGTCGGTTTCATTGTTCTGGTACAGAGCACTCTTAACTTGATAGGCACCGAGTCCCACCCCACCGTTATAACTGGCGACAGAGTTTTGCACCGTGAAATTGCTGCTGCTGCTGAAGCCTAGGCCGCCCCAGTTATTCCAGTTCACCTGATCTTGATCAAAGAGAATGTTAGAGCTGCTGTAAACGTTCGCGCCATTCTGATTCATGCAGGACGCCGCATGGCGAAAAACGAGTCCTCGGAAGACCAGGTTGGTCATATTTGTTACCTTGAGTGTCTGCGTGCGTGCGGACACCTCCACCTTGGCTGTATTCATGTCAGTGCCAGAAGGCGGATATATATTGAGTTCCTCATACGAACTGTTCGCATAGAATGTGCCTGCGCGCAGTTGCGAAGCCGACATCACCTGCGTGAGAGGTGCGCCATTCACAAAGACCATCTCGTTGCGCTGAATAATCGGTGGCATTCCGCTGGGCCAGCCGTTTGGCAGCGCACACCCATCAACCGAATCCTTCCACGGGAACGCGTATACGGTGGGGCTGCTCTTATACCAGTTGGTCAATACGTCCGCGCCATCGATAATGGCTGTCCCCCCTAGTGTAGTGGCCTGGATTGTTATTGGTGCGCTTGTGTGTTTGTAGGCACTGATTTGCACAGCCTCACGGTAAACGCCGGCATTGATCATAACCTTTGTGCCGATACCGAGCCTGTTGTTCGCAAGTGCTTTATTGACGGCAGCTTGAATGGTCTTCATTGGTTTCGTCGGCGATCCCGGATTTGAATCGGATCCGGACTCTCCGTCCACATGAAGATAGATGGTCTGGTTTTCATTTACGTTCGCTTGTGCGAATGCGCGGTTAAAGGACATCGCGAGTAACGAAATTGTGAGTACAACAAAGAAATTTCTAAATTTCATGACAGCCTTCTAGAACAAAGTTGGGGGATTAGCTGTTTGAAAAAGTTTTCGTGCTAAAACGCTTGTTTGGCACTCTCAGCACATATTCTTTTCCCTGATGCGCAAGAATGCACTCTCGCATAGCCTGCACATGCAACTTAAATAGCGGCATCGCCGTTCGCTCAAACAGCGAATACCGCCATTCCGGCCGACACTTTTCAGGCGCGACCAGTTGTCTTCTCTGTTGCGTTATGCAACGCCAAGGAGTTGAGGGAGGAAGTGAGCAAGCTTTCAAACCCACGTCTAAAACGAACAAGATGATGCCGCCTTCAGGAGGTGAATTTCTTCTGAGAGCAAAGGACGAGCGTAAGCTTTGATTTTTTTTGTTAAATCGTTTTTAAACCAAAATTCGCAAATTAACAAGGAATCTTTCGAGTATGAACGTTTCCTTCTCCGTAGTGGGTTACGTCAGTAATGGAGGTACGAACGGGCTGAGTTTGTAAACGGCTTCGAAGCCATGATTTTAAGCCGACTGGGACGGTCAGGGTACGAGGCACAAGCGGCGTTCCAGCAAAAAAAAATAGCGCGCCATCGGAACCATCAACGTAGAGACAAATCGCAAGCTTTATCCGTGCGAAAATCGAGCGAGAGCCGAAACGGTACCACACTCATGCGATACCGTTTCAGTCACTACCTATATCCCATCAAGGCCCCTGCACGGAGATTGCCATGACCGTGTAGGCTGGGACAGATATTCTTGCCGTGTATGCGTTGCCCGCCGGCGTTAACGCTAGCGAGGAACTGTTAATCGACTGTCCATTCACGATCTGGTACAGCAATGCATGCGGCGAAGAGAATCCAACGTTCTGCATGCTTATCGTGATTTGCGAATAGTCCGTCGCCGTGGGATTCACGATCAAAATGGAATCCTGGTTCGCAGTGTAGAAGGCAGTCGTTACTAGCCCGCCTCCCCCGGACGGTGGCGCAATAGATGCTGCCATATAGCCACCGCTATTGATCGCGAGATAGTTCGGCGATGCCATTAATTGATAGGCATAGTACTGCGGATAAGGCTCCGGAGTACTACCTTGGGAATACTGGCAATCCATATCAGTATCCCAGGTGCCTATCAGGCAGAAGTATGGATAAGCGGATGCTGCGTAATACGAAAGCTTTCCAGGAACGGCCGCTGTTCCACTATATACCGTGTTCAATAGATCGCTCACATACATAGCGTTCCATACAGGCGAATAGGTCGGATCGTTGCGGCAGCAGTCCTGGATAAAGGCCCAATTTGTATTGTATTCATCAACATAGATCGGCGTAAAAGCGCCCAGCGGTTGTTTCCCAGCGGCAACCAGGGAAGCAGCCTTAGCGTATAGTGGGCCAGCACCGCCAGGACCCTGAGTTTGTTGATAGAGAGATGTCTCACCGTTATAGGTGTCCCATGTTGCATCAACAGTTGGGCCTCCCAACATGTAACTGTGGTAACTTAAGAAATCTACATACGGGGCCGTGGAAGCATTCGAGAGTAGCGCTGGAAACCACGTCGGATTCACTCCGGTCGTAGTTGGACCACCGACGCGAATGCTCACACCGTCTGCCGCAGCCTGCTGTTTCATCAATGGTGCCGCTGCTGCATAGATAGAAAGATAGGCATTTAGGCGGTTTACGTTTCCGCAAATGCCGGTGCCATCCGGCTCGTTCCATATTTCATAATCCGTGACGACCCCCGGAAATTTTGCGTCCATGTGGGCTACATAAGAGGCGGCGAGTTGTCCCCACGTGTTGAGATTCGTCGGGACAGCCGTAGTATTACCGCTCCCGCAGGGATTCGGGTTCGGTTGCAACCATACTGGAGTATAGGCAACCTGCAGGAGTACATGCATCCCCTTAGCCTGCAGATTTGCTATTAGAGGATCGATCTTTGTCCAATTTGGCGTGGGGGTAGCGTACACAGTTTCTATTTGAGCGTAGGTCCGCGATACCGTGACTCCGGCATTGGCGATCAGGCTGATGTCTGCCGGATTGTGAAGACCATCGACGTGATTAGCGCCCAGAATACCTGCCGGTATTGGATATTTCGTATTGGTTCGCGACCCAAAGTCCACGGCTATGTTCGAGTAAACCGTTACGATCGCACCGCTGGTCTTGTTCAGCGTAGCATCGGTAACTCTGATCGTGTGTTTCCCCGGGCTATTCGGAGCCGTATATAACCCGTCGCCGGTTATGGTGCCTATAGTCGCGTTGCCGCCCGGAATATTGTCCACCGAATAAGTCACATTGTTGTCGGGCACGTTGCAGATCTGTCCTTCGAAAGACTGCTGTCCAGAAACCGGAATGGAGGAGGTAAAAGGATTAATTGCGAAGACCTGGCTGCTTGTAACGCTAAATTTTGAGAATCCATATACAGTCGTATCCGCTTGGCTCCAGGCTGTGACTGTATGTGTTCCGGTAGCGCTTGGAGCCACGTACAACCCGCTCGCCGATATTGTGCCAACAGTGTTGCTACCGTTCTTCACGCTGTCTACGTACCATGTGACTGCGGGATTGCTCGTGTTCCTCACCGTTGCTGTGAATTGCTGTGTTTGTGACGGCAGCACGCATGGTGCTTGTGGTTTAACAAGCACAATAACCCCGGTGTCGCCCTTGATTCCAGTCCCGACATACGGGATGACTTCGGGACTGCCATAGGCGTTATTCGTTATTTTGACCGATCCGGAATAGGAGGTTGCCGCCGTTGGGACAAACGTAATGCTAATGGTGCAACTCGCCCCGGCTGCTAGAGTGCTGCTGCACGTGTTCGTGACGTTGAAGCCTGCACCGGTCGAGGTAATGGAATTGATCGTAAGCGGGGTGGACTGATGATTCGTCAGTGTGATTATTTGGGGACTGCTCGGTCTGTTGATGACCTGGTTGCTAAAGCCCAAACTGCCGGGGCTTACCGTGACGGCAGCGAAGCTGTTCCCCGCGATAGCCACACTTTGCGGAGAATTGATGGCGCTGTCGGCAATCGTGAGATTGGCAGTACTGTAGCCTATCGAAGTTGGAGTATACCTGATGGTAATTGTGCAGCTCCCTCCAGCAGGCAACGTGCCAGCGCCTCCTCCTGATGCCAGGCAATTGTTGCTCTGCGAGAACGGCGCAGCCAGTTGAACGCTGGATATATTGAGCGGCACCGATTGATTGTTCGTAAGAGTCACCGTTACGGGGGAGCTCGTGGAGCCAACCGCCTGATTTGGGAATGTGTACCGTGGTGGTGATACCGCTACCGGGACGACACCATTTCCGGTCAAGCTGGCCGTTTGCGGGCTGCCGCTTGCATTATCGTTTATCGATAAGGTTGCGGTCTTGTAGCCCACGCTCTGCGGCGCAAATTTCACCGAAATGGTGCAGCTCACGCTCGCCGCGAGAGAGCTGCCGCAGGTGTTCGTCTGCGAGTAGTCCGCTGTCGACACGGCGATACTCGATATGCTCAAGGTGGTCGACTGATTGTTTGTTAGCGTGAATCCGTATGGCGAACTGCTGCTTCCGTAGGCCTGGTCGGGGAACTGGTGGCCCGACGGGCTCAGTTTCACGGCTCCGGTTGTGCCACCTGTTCCCGCTCCTGACAGATAAAGCTGGTAGACATTGTTAGAACTGTCTTTCGCATTCACCGAGCCGGTAATGCTTCCGCCTGTAACTGGATTCGAGGTCGCCGTTATTGTGCAGCTTGCGTTCGCTGCGAGGGCATTGGGGCTAATCGGACAATTATTCGTCTGGGCAAAATGGCCGCTGGTCGTAATACTTGCGAGCGTAAGAGACGTACTCTGCTTATTGGTTAGAGTTGAAGTTTCTGAAGGGCTCACCGTCCCAGGAGCAACTGCCGCGAATGTTAGCGAAGTCGGGGAGAATAGCAACGATCCTACGATGCCGGTAGCGCTCAAAGGAGTGGAGTGCGGGCTGTCTGACGCATCATCGGTAAATGTGATGGATTCACTCTTCGTACCAGCCGAGAGTGGACGGAAAGCCACCGAAACAGTGCAGGAAGCACCCGCTGCAACGGTCGCAGGCGTAGTGGGGCAGGTCGTCGCCGTCAGAGTGAAATCGGCACCGAGTACGATCGACGAAATGGTCAGCGGCACCGTCTGGCTGTTGCTTAGTGTGATTGTTTTCGCACCTGATATCTGGCCTACCGCTACATTTCCCCATGGTAATGAAGCCGGTGAGAATCCGACTGCCTGCGCAGTTTGGCGCCTATTTGCAATGCTGCCTCCCATTCCTGCCAAATTGCCTCCCATTCCTGCCAAATATAGCTGCGTTGTGTTGCCGGAGCCGTCTTTGGCGTTGACCGAGCCAGCAGTGCTTCCGTTGACAATCGGATTCGAGGTCACCGTTACGGTGCAGCTTGCCTGAGCCGCTAATGTAGTCGGACAATCATTTGTCTGGGCGAAGTGACCACTGGACGTGATACTGGCAAGCGTAACATCCGTGGACTGTTCATTGGTCAACGTCGCGGTCTGCGGTTGGCTGACAGTACCGGGAAGAACACCGGCAAAAGAAAGCGAAGTCGGCGAGTACAGCAGCGAGCCCACGAACCCGGTACCATCGAGCGGAATCGATTGCATGCCGCCAGGAGCATCGTCGGTAAGTGTAATGGATTCAGCTTTTGCCCCAGCCGAATATGGACGGAAGGCCATCGAGATCGTACAGGATGCTCCAGCAGCCACCGTTGCCGGCGCGGTTGGGCAGGTAGTCGCCGTCTGAATGAAATCCTGAGCGGCTGAAATCGACGAGATCGTCAGCGGAACAGCCTGGCCATTGTTTAAGGTTATGGTCTTCGCGCCCGATGTCTGACCAACCGCGATGTTGCCCCACGTCAAGGAGTCTGGAGAGAAGCTTACTACCTGGTTAGTATTGCCGCCCTGTCCTTTCAGGTAAAGCTGCGTTGTATTGCCGGCGCCGTCTTTGACGTTGATCGAGCCGGTAATGCTTCCATTTGCAATGGGATTCGAGGTCACCGTTACGGTGCAGCTCGCCTGCGCCGCTAATGTACTCGGACAATCATTCGTCTGGGCGAAGTGACCGCTGGCCGTGATACTTGCAAGCGTAACGTCTGTGGATTGGACATTGGTCAGTGTTGCGGTCTGCGGTGGGCTGACTTTGCCCGGGTCAACACCTGCAAAGGAGAGTGAAGTCGGCGAGAAAAGCAATGACCCAATTATTCCAGTAGCACTCAATGGAATCGATTGGGGGCTGTTTGCGGCATCGTCGGCGAGTGTCAATAACTCTGTCTTTGCGCCCGAAGAGCTTGGCCGGAAAGTCAAGGAGATGCTGCAGGAGGCGCCTGCGGCCAAAGTCGCAGGCGCTGTTGGGCATGTAGTCGCCGATTGGATGAAATCCGGACCCAATACAACATTAGAAATGGCGACCGGCGCCGACTGAGTGTTGGTCACCGTTACAGTCTTCGCAGCTGAGCTCTGACCGACAATTACGTTGCCCCATAATAAGGAAGCCGGCGAAAAACTTAACGCTCCCACAACCGGACTGCCGCTGTCCGATCCTGCAAGGTAGAGTTGGGTTACGTCCCCAAAGCCGTCCCTAACGTTGACGGAACCCACTATGCTACCCGCGGCAACGGGTAGCGAAGTCACCGTGACGCTGCAGCTCGCATCAGCTGCCAAGGTATTTGGACTCATGGGACAATCGTTGCCCTGAGCAAAGTGACCACTGACAGTGAAGCCTGTAAGCGTAATGGGGGTGGACTGCTCATTGGTCAGTGTTACGGTTTGCGATTGGCTGACAGTGCCAGCGGAAACACCTGGAAACGACAAAGAAGATGGATCGAAAAGCAACGACCCCACACCGCCCGTGGCACTCAAAGAAACCGATTGTGGACTATCCAGAACGTTGTCAATAAGTGTGAGCGATCCAGTCTTATCACCCGTGGAGTCGGGGCGGAACGCTACGGAAATGGTGCAAGAATCACCGGCTGCCAAAGTCGAGGGAGCTGACGGACAGGTGGTTGCAGTCTGCATAAATTCCGGGCTCACGGCAATTGAAGAAATGGATAAGGGGGCCAAAACACCGCTGGATCCGGGGGCCGAAACACCGCTGTTCGTCACTGTTATGGTTTTTGCGCCAGCCGTCTGACCAACTGCGACCTTGTGCCAAGACAATGAAGACGGGGACAAAGTTATGGTCGGCACCGGATTCCGTGTGATCCCACATCCTGTGATTGCGAAAGCAACCGCGATTAACGAGCCACAGGCGCCAAATAGGTGCACAATCTGGGCCAAGGAACGTGACAACGGAGAGGTAGGCTTACCAGATGTTCTGAATTCCAATGAGTTTCTTCTCTTAAACATCTGGGAACCTCTACGCCGTTATTGAACCTGAAAGAATATGGGACTAGAACCTATCGCAACTGGCAGCTGGTCCACTGTGTGTTTTGCCCCAGACAGGTCGGAATATTGCGTTAGGCCGACGTTATCGGAGAAAGTCGCACTGCCAGATGTTGTCCATACAACGCGGTATTTCTTGTTGCCTTTGGATACATCACATATCCATGTGGAGCCGCTCCCGGATGCACATGGAGTCGCACTGGTCGCGCCATTCAGCCAATCGTGCACCTGCGCAAACGCCAGCGCTGCAGGAGTTGTTCCGGATCCTTCTCTCCAGAGGGTGCCGACGGTAGGGTTGTCCCACTGATACCAATACGCGCGAGCGATTCCGTAGCTGAATTGGATCAAGTACCACCGCGCAAGGAATGCAGCCTGCTGTTGCGGATCCGGCAATTGGGAATCATTACCCCAACTTCCCTCCGTGTCCCACAAAGGAAGGTTGCTCAATCCGTTCTTGGCCATAACTCGGCGAATCTTCGTAATTTGGTTGGCCACGTCTTCAGGAGGATTCGCGGGTTGATTGCTTCGGCCTGCGTACGCATGCCATGAGATAACGTCAACATATTTTCCCCCTCCAGCTTGCAGGAATTGATCTATCCAGATGTCATAGGGCGTTGGCCATCCAGTGGAGGAGGTTCCAGGACTGACAACGATAGCTTGGGGATCGATGGCCTTGATAATCTGGTATGCCAGCATAGCCAAATGAGCCATCTCTGCGGCACTTCCCGTAAAAAAGCCAATCGCATTCGGCTCGTTCCAGAGCTCATAACTGGCAATCCTGCCCTTGTATCTCGTCACAACTGCAGTTACGAACTGTTGCCAATCCGCATCATTGGGAGGAGCGGCACATCCGATCGGACCGCGATTACAAGCTTCGTTCGGGCGAGTGCTGGCCCACTGCGGGGTATT
>Ga0207060_10208_pt1 | contig 20847 bp, 19 predicted proteins | sample Alteio_BWMinCont_30_FD_153270 | JGI IMG/M metagenome (GOLD analysis project Ga0207060, IMG submission 153270) | Enriched cells from forest soil in Barre Woods Harvard Forest LTER site, Petersham, Massachusetts, United States -... | ecosystem: Environmental > Terrestrial > Soil > Temperate forest >...
TGTCGGTGCAAGCATTGCCGGACTGATCGGAGCGAGGGAAATTGCCTCCGGAGGGATTAGCACTACAGTCTATGAAGAGCATAGAGAAATCGGCATTCCTGAAAAGTGCGATGGGCTTGTCAGCGCGGCTGGAATCAGCGAGCTTGGGATTGTTCCGCCTTCATATACTGTTCAGAATCAACTGACAAAAGCCCGATTTTTCTCCCCATCACTGAAAAAAGAAGTCGAGATCGACGCAAGAAAACAAAACGTCGTCGTTCTTGACAGATCGAGATTTGACAAGTACCTTGCTGAAATGGCTGCGAAAGAGGGCGCGAAAATTGAACTAGGAAGCAGGGTTTCTAAAATTGAGCAAAGCAATAATCACGCTTCAATTACAACGGGAGAATCGGCAGCTAAGATTGAATCAGACATTGTTCTCGATTGCTCAGGCTACGAGACTTTCATCAGAGGAGGTGGTCTGGTCCTGCAAGCTGCCCAGTACTTGGTCTATGGCACGTGGTTCGATAAATCAACAGTGGAAGTCTACCTTGATCCTGTCGACGCTCCAGGATTTTTCAAGTGGGTCATACCAATCTCCTACGACGTCGCGAAGATCGGAGTTGCAGGTCTCGGGATAAACACGTTTTCAGTCATGGATTCTTTTTTCGTGAAAGAGAGAAACGCGGTCCCTTTTAGAAAATCCGGGGCGCCCATTATCTGTTCGGGCACTACCAAGAAATTTGTCTATGGAAGGATAGTTAAGGCGGGAGATAGCTGCGGGCAGCCAAAGCCAACTACTGGAGGAGGGATCTACACCGGAGGATATGGCGGCCTGCTTGCCGGAAGGGCGATCAGAGAAGCTATCAAGACAGACGATATGGCGCAACTCGATAATTATGAAAAAATATGGAGATCCAAGTTCGGTGACGAGTTTCGTACTCAGCTTTATGCAAGGAATGTTTTTTCAAAAATGAAAGCCGGTCAATTGGACAAGCTGTTCGATATGGTAAACTCTTCGGGAGTTGCCAAGAAAATTTCAGAAGAAGGTGATTTTGACAGACACTCCATCGCTATAGTGAAAGCCTTTGGAATCGGGAACCTATTCAGCACTCTTGGAATCGTACTGTCAAACGAGATAAAGAGTTTAGTAAGTTAGGAAGTTTCTGGATCTGAAGATTATTTAGAGCAGAGTCGTTCTTCTGGTTTCGACAATATTCTCCACCCTGAAATAACCTTCATTCCGTTCATACCGTTAACTATATTACGAATGACGAGGAGAAGTACTTCCCTTACTCAATATGTCAGCAGAGAAACAGATTCAGCTGCCTGTGTGCTCCTCATGCAACAGGCCGATTATGCCAGGGGAGCGGGCTGTAAAATTCCTTTGTCCACAGTGCGGCGAAGTTTTGATCTGGAGAAATGAAAAATGCAGGGGTTTCTCTAGACCGTACAGATGCGTTAACTGCAGTTACGAAGGACCTTAAAGGAAGTTATTTTTCTAAATGCCAAATCTTCTCGTCAGAGTAAAGATCATGCCGAAAGAAGCGGAGATAACGCCACAGCAGATCGCTGGCGATATTCGGAAGCAAAACCCCGGAATTGAAATACGCTCTACTAAGGAAGAGCCAATCGCTTTCGGACTAGTCGCTCTGATTGCAGATTTTATTACAGACGACGAGGCCGGCGCGATGGATGCAATCGAGGTTGCCATAAAAAATTCCGAGCTCGTCGGCGAGTTTGAAGTACAGGGCGCAAGCAGGATTTCTGCTTCCGTGAAAAAGTAAATTTTTTCGACTTCACTTTTATTTACAAACTATTCTGGTGCTTGTCGGAAAGCAAGAAATAACTGGGTAGTAATTATTCCGCCCGGACGCGATCCGACAATGACCAAGCCGCGAGGAAGATCTCCGGGAATACAGCTGCGGGTAGCTGAGGCTGTACAGAAAGACGTCGGAAAATCCAGAGCACGACTTGACGTCGAGACTATGACAGCTTTGAAGGTATCTCCGGGGGACGTAATTGAGATCTCCGGAGGCGGCAGGAAATCGACCGCTGTTACCGTACTCCAGCAAGAAGAGGATACTGGAAGTCCCACAAAGTCAGAGGAGCTTGGAATCGTTCGAGTTGACGGAATTACAAGGAAAAACTCCGGGACCGCCATCGGCGAAAATGCCATGGTTCGAAAAATCGAATGCTTTCCCGCAAAATCTCTATCACTGACGCCAATCGGCACAAAGGGCGCAATGGACAAGGAATTCTCGGATTTTATTCGAAATCGCCTGAAGGGATCCATCGTCACCACAGGAGACGAACTTTCCGTGATTGTACTTGGAAATCCCATCGCTTTCAAAGTGCAAAAGCACCGCCCGAAGGGGTATGCGAAGGTAGAACCCTCAACTGTCCTAACTATATTGCCTGAATCTACTGTCAATAGGCGAAAGGTGCTTGCGGCAACCTACGAGGAGATCGGCGGGCTGGACGAAGAGATCCGGCGCCTTCGAGAAATAATCGAGCTACCTTTGAGACACCCCGAGGTATTCCAGAAGTTAGGCGTCGAAGCTCCCAACGGTATATTGCTTTACGGACCTCCTGGCTGCGGAAAAACCTTGCTCGCCCGAGCTCTTGCAAACGAATGCGAGGCAAATTTCTTCACTATGAACGGCCCCGAAATCATGAACAAGTACTATGGCGAGACTGAAGGGAAGTTAAGAGACCTGTTCCGGGAAGCTCGGGAAAATTCGCCCAGTATTATTTTCATTGACGAGATCGATGCGCTCGCACCCAGAAGAGAGGAAGCTTTCGGAGACGTCGAGAAACGCGTCGTTGGTCAGCTGCTCGCGTTAATGGATGGAGTCTCCGAGCGCGGAGACGTCGTGGTCATCGGGGCGACAAATCGGCCGGAGAGCATTGATCCTGCGCTGAGACGGCCAGGTCGATTTGACCGCGAGGTACAGGTAGGAGTTCCTAACATCGAAGCCCGCCTTGAAATATTGCAGATTCACACTCGCGGAATGCCGCTTTCTTCCGATGTCGAACTGGAAAAGATGGCGAGCGAACTTTACGGGTACACCGGGGCTGACCTGCGCGCACTTTGCCGTGAAGCCGGCCTGAAAGCGTTGCGAAGGTTTGTACCTGACATTGACATGGACAGCGAGAAACTGCCTCCCGATCTGATGGAGAGGATTCAGATAACTCCCGCAGATTTCAGAGAAGCTTCTAAGGAAATTGTTCCCACGGCGATGCGCGAATTTTTCACGGAGAGTCCGAAAGTCCACTGGAGCGATGTCGGTGGTCTCAAACAGGCAAAGCAGACGATAATAGAAAACGTTCTCTGGGCGATTAAAGACCCTTCAAGATTTCAAAAGGCTGGAATTTCGCCAGCTCGCGGGATATTGCTTTACGGGCCTCCAGGCTGCGGCAAGTCACTTCTTGTTAGGGCACTCGCAACTGAGAGCGGCGCGAACCTGATAACCGTCCGCGGGCCCGAAATATTTTCAAAATGGCTCGGCGAATCAGAGAAGGCAATTAGGGAGATTTTCAAAAAGGCAAAGACTTCTTCTCCCTGCATTGTGTTTCTGGACGAGCTCGATTCCATTGCCGTTACGAGATCCGGATACTCGCAGCAGACAGACCGGGTCCTGAGCCAACTGCTTACTGAAATCGATGCAGCAGGATCGGTGGGGGAAGTTTTTGTTTTTGGCGCAACTAACCGACCTGATTTGATTGATGTTTCACTCATCCGTCCCGGCCGATTGGAGCTACCGGTTTACGCTCCACCGCCGGATGAAGAAGCTAGGTCGGATATCTTGAAGATCCAAACGAGCAACATGCCTCTTTCACCCTCGGTCTCTTTTTCAGAGATTGCGTCTCAGACGAAGGGTTACTCCGGAGCTGACTTGCAATCGATCTGTCGAGAGGCCGCAATTGAGGCGCTCCGCAGAAATTCAGAGTCGCCCCTCATAACCCAGAGCGATTTTACATTCGCGCTGTCAAAGATAAAGCCGGCTCTCACGGCCGACATTGAGAACTGGTTCTCGGGCGTGCAAAAGAAGTTAAAAGGGGCTTCCGCGCCAGAGGGATTCATCGGATAAGAGCTCGGCTCTTTTCGATATCTCGTTACCTCGGGTGCTTTTACTAAATTTATGAAATATCCACTTCGAAACATAGTCTATGAAAAGATGAAGGCAAGCGACAACATGACCGACAAGGAGCTCTTGACCGGACTCCAGCGGGACGGCGAGGACATCTCTATGCGAGACCTCAACAAGGTTTTGATGCAGCTTGAGATCATAGGCCTCATCACTATTCGCTGGCAGACGAAGGACACCCGAAGAATTGAAACTGTAAAAGCCGAGACTAAACTGCAGCGAATGCCCGGCGAGTAAGCAAAACCTGAATTAGGCGCTCTCACTTTCTACACTATAGAAATGGGCGTTAATCTTCGCAATATCGCCGATCCCAAAAAGATCGAGCTTGAAGAGCTCGGAGGAAAGACTGTCGCAATCGACGCGTTCAATACGCTTTACCAGTTTCTTTCCATAATTCGCGGGATGACTGGCGAGCTTCTCCACGACAATAAGGGCCGCGTCACAAGCCATCTCAGCGGCCTGTTTTACCGGAACATGAACCTGCTAGAAGCCGGGATGAAACTGATCTACGTCTTTGATGGAACACCGCCCAAACTGAAAACTCTCGAAATTCAGAGACGCCGTGAAGTGAAAGTTGCTGCGGGAGAGTTGTACAAAGTTGCCTTGGAAAAGAAGGACTTTGAGTCCGCGAAAAAATATGCGTCCGCCACCGCTTACTTGGATAACCAAATGGTCGAGGAATCCAAAAAACTACTAGACCTGATGGGCATTCCCTGGGTTCAGGCACCTTCCGAGGGTGAGGCAACCGCTGCTCACCTGACGAGCACTGGAAAGGCGGATTTTGCTGGGAGCCAAGATTACGATTCACTACTTTTTGGTGCTATGCGGCTTGTTAGAAATCTTACAATATCTGGAAAAAGGAAATTGCCCAATAGGAGCACCAGAGTTGACGTTATCCCCGAGACTGTTTACCTCTCCGAGGTATTGACCAAGAACGCAGTTACAAGAGACCAACTGATCGATATTGGTATACTCCTGGGGACAGATTTCAATCCTGATGGCTTTCCCGGAATCGGTCCAGCGACCGCTCTAAAACTTGTGAAAAAATATTCCAAGATCGAGAACATTCCCGATGTCAAGGGCAAGCTAAACTTTGACCCCAACGAGATCAGGGAGATATTCATTCACCCGCAGGTCTCGACCCGCGACGATCTCGACCTCACACAAAAAAGATCCGGAAAGCGAAAAGCTGCGCACTTTCCTCGTGGACGAGCATGATTTTTCGAAGGAGAGAATTGACTCGGCGCTCCAGAGACTTGACGCGCGAAAGAAAGTCCAGAGCCAGTCGCTCGAACAGTGGTTCTCGAAATAATTGCGTGAAGTTGTAACAGTCAATGTCCGAGAATGATCCAGACAAGGACGTAAATGAATTTCTCGCAAGGTCGAGATCTGGGCTAATTCTCTCACTGAAAGCGGAAGGGATTTTGAAATCAAAAAGTGTGGAGCAGGCGTTGCAAGATATTCCGAGAGAAGAGTTTCTGTGGACTGGTTCGCCGAAATCGCTGGCATATCTAGACGAGCCGGTATCTCTTAACCAAACAGGGCAGACTATTTCCGCTCCACACATGGTCGTAATGATGCTTGAGGAGTTGGAGCTAAAGCCCGGATTGAAGGTGCTGGAGGTCGGTGCAGGAAGCGGGTACAATGCTGCCCTAATTACCTGCATGGTTACAAAGGGGATCTCTGAACCTGAAGATCCTCTCGTAGTAACCATCGAGAGAAATCCACTGCTCGCTAATTTTGCCCGTGAAAACATTGAGCGGATGAAATTATCAGGGTATTGTCGCGTGGTCGAAGGAGATGGTTCTCTCGGTTATCCGCAAGAAGCTGAGTGGGAATTTTATGACAGGATCATTGTAACTGCGGGGGCTCCAAGAGTACCTGCTTACCTGAAAAAACAGCTAAAGGTGGGTGGAATAATGGAGGTACCGGTCGGCAGCGGAATGTACCAGAGACTGCTCATTTTGAAAAAGAATGCGATAAAAGAATTCGAACAGCGTCGGTCGGTCGACTGCGTGTTCGTTCCTTTGATCGGCGCCGATGCACACAACGTCTAGGTCTGATTTTTCAAGACAATGTAATGGTAGAGTAGAGCGGCTACGATTGCACCTGCAATTGGACCAATCCAGTAAACATACCAGTTTGTGAAATTGAGTGACGCGACCATCGGCCCAATTGCCCTCGCGGGATTCATCGCAGCCCCTGTGAAAGGCCCTCCGGCCATGATATCTATCGCGATTGCAAGTCCTATACCAAAGCCGCCAATCTTTGGTGCTCTGGGATCAACTGCAGTACCGAACACTGCATACAGGAGTACGAACGTCATGATTGCTTCGAAAAGAATTCCTTGCGCTATGCTCGTTTGTGGGCCAAGCGCAGGAGCTCCCCACCCTACAGCCTTTCCGAGGTTATCCGGAAATACCGCGAAAAGAAGGTACCCTGCAATAATCGCTCCGGCTACTTGTGCGACAATGTAGACAGCCGCGTGGGCTACAGATATTCTGCGGGTCACGAGCATTCCAATTGTGACCGCCGGATTGATGTGCCCACCTGAAATGTTCATGGCTGCCGAGACGGCAATTGCAAGAGCGATTCCATGCGCCAGAGCAATCACGATCAGAGTATTACCCTGCGTCGCGATGATCGAGCCTGCCCCGATGAAAGTAAGAATAAAAGTACCGATCGCTTCGACAGTTACCTTTTGGCCGAGGCCTGCTGCTGACAATTCGCGGGCTCTACCTGCTCAGCGGGCCTTTTTATTGCTTATAGCTTGGGTCGGACCGATTAGAATTTCGGATTCTTACATCCCGACTGAATGGGATACTTTAGCTTGCCCTAACTTCAGACTTTTTTTGCAACATCTCCAGATTTTGCTCGAATCTGCTTGAGATCGTCCCCGTCCCAAACAAACTCTAGCCTCTTGCGATTTTTCACGAGGTCCTCTGATTCTAGGACGTACCCCGCAACCAGAGGAAATCCAATTGTGGCCTCAACGTATGCCGTCGCCCTAGTCGCCTTTTTCGACACTTTGCCCCAGGATTTTGCCTCATCCAGAGTGCTTCCAGTTAGACCACCCCAGTGCGGTGCGTCTGTCGTAATTTGAAAGACGTATGAGTGCCCTTGAGTATAGTCCAGCATCACGGCCGCGTCGTTAATGTAATTTTTTGGGACTCCGCCGCCGATATAGATTGTACCCGTTTTCTTGGATTTTAGGACGATCTGAGCAATCTCGTAATTATCCTGAATCGTGTCGAGCTGCATGAGCTTCTCGCCGCCCTTTTTCGCTGCGCGGTAAAGTCCAGCAAGACCTATTCCGAGTGAAGAGTCTGCAATCGCCGGGACGAAAATAGGCACTCCCCTCTTAGCTGCGGTCCCGATAATCGAATTAGGATCTGATGTCGCAAGAAGCCCAACCTCACGCATGAACTCCCTCGTCGAGTACTTTCTTGGAGGTAGCGAAGCCGCGAGCTCCCCGACTACGTCGTCAGTCTTCACGAAGCCAACCTCATCCACGTAGGCGTCGTAGATTCTGTCGATGTAAAGGTCATGCAAAACCGCGTCGTCTGCCTTCGGCGTGCCCATATAGTGGTGATATCCGAGTGCCTGATAGAAGTCCTGATAGACGATGGCCCCAGTTGAAACGATGACGTCTACAAATCCCGCATCAACAAGATCCCGGATAACTTTGCGCAGACCGCCTGCGATCAATGCTCCCGAGAGTCCAAGGAAAATCGTTGGTCTGTCCTTGTCTGAAATCATGTTTTCGTAAACGTGAGCGCACTCTGAGATTGAGCGGCTCTGGATGCTCGTCCGAGACCACGCCTCAACGAGATTCCGGATGCTGGTCGCTTTTTGCAAATCAAGCTGAGCCACGGGAACTGATAGCAGCTTCCTTCGTTCTGCCTCGACTTTTTTCGAAAGATCTATTTGGCTTGCCTTGCTTTCGAAATACTTGAACTTCACTTTGGACGCTGTTTCGCGGCTCATTTTTTGTTTTTGAAAAAGGCACACGGCTAAAAAACTAATCTAGATACACGAAAAATTCTGAGAGCTAAAGTTCGGGGATTCTTTTGAAGTAAATATTCAGCATGGAAAAATTATGCGCCGCCGGACCGACTTGAACGGTCGACCAGCTGGTTTCTTTACTCAGATCCGAATCGGAGAGCTCGTTACTTCGTTTAACAGCCAGATGGGCTTACTCGACCGATGTAATTCGATCAAGTGAATCTGCTCTACCTAGCTGAGCTACGGCGGCAAGAGATTCCGGTCTTCAAACGAACGATTTTTTGTTCTAATAAATCTTAGAGTGAAGCCCTGATGCGAGGGACTTCTATTTTGACCGGATTTCTGCGTCGCGTAAGATTCTCGTATCAGGATAGTCTTCGTCCAGCATGTGAGAGAGCTTCTCATGAACGTCCAGATAGTCTAGCCCTTTCGACGTGGTCTGGTAGGTGAAGCTGTCAGACCCTGGGACCCTTCTTGCTTCTATGAGATCTGCCTTCATCAAGTTCTGAATGTACTGGTTTGCTTCCGAGAGCGTGATCTTTGCAGCATTCATGAGGGTGACCCTCAGTGCACCGGTTTTTGCAGTGTTGAGGACCGCCTTTACCACGTTGAAATCACCAAGATCTTTACTTGACGGCGGCGTGACGGTGTTGGTGGTTACAACGGTATGGCTAGACCCAGTAATCGTCACTGGTTTGCCGTCCTCAAGCTCATCTTCTAGCTCGCCCTGTGCGAGGATTGAATCTGTAGTTTCCCTCGTTTCCTCAGCTTCAGCCTCTTCCGCCTTTGCCGCTGACATTGCACTTTCAACGACCGATTCTTTCGCAAAGTAAAGAGAGAGGATTTTCTTTTCTTTGCTGTAAGACTCGTGTGTAACCGCTAATCGAACATTATTGCCTGCCTTGCTTTCCAAGAGTCCGGCGATTAGTCCGTTGAGGTAGCTTCCTCCTGCAAAATAAGATCCGTTTGTTTCAATTGCCGCGGGTTCGTTGATATTTACCTGATAAATGTCCCGATCGAGATTTGATCCGAAAATCCCCCAGCCCGATGCGCGGAGATAACCCTTGATTGCCTCCGTCATGTACTCTTGCTGCTTTTCTGCGGGAATGGCATCAGATGTTAGATCTTCTGTAATGCGATGTCCCTGGGCTCTACCCTGCTCGAAAAGCATGCTTTTGACCGCCTTTGCTTGATCTTCATCAAGAGATTTGAGCGAACTCTCAACCGCGAGCAGAGTTTCTGCGTCCAGAATTACTGCGCGTCTGTTGTTTGAAACTAAAAGTGGAAAGAGGTAGTTACTGAACGTCCTCCCACTCATCTTAATCTTTTCAGCTCTTTTTATGAAACGAAGTTTTCGGATTAGAATCAAAAGGTCGTCCATCTGGCAGTCCATTTTTGCTGTGTCAAGAACGCAATCCAAGACGAATTCAGAGGTCGGTTCGTTCCCTGGAAATACCGAAGCAGAAATTAACTTGGCGTGATGAACCTGAAAAATTTGAAGAATCCTTTCTGGACAGTCGTCCTCTCCTCTTTTGGATCCATAGATGAAAAACTCGCTAACGTTCCTAATCGTAGAATTCCTTGGCAGTCCGAGCCGGTTTGGCACGTACTGGCTTTCCGCAACCGCGACCTTTGCTTTTGAGCTGAAGAGCATTTTTTCTGATCAAGACCTCTTTTGGGAATGTGGACGAGATACAGAGATAGAAATGCATCTAGATTTGATTTATCGAATTTTTCCGTTCCCATGAACAAGAATGTCAATTCTTCTGCAATTCGGCAAGATTTTACCGCAGATGAAAAATCGCAGTGTCAAAAATAGGGCTCTGAAGTGAAGAAAGAGAAAGAGTAGCTGTTCACGAATAGAATGCGCTACCAAGGAAAAAAGCTTTCTTGCCCAATTTCAAGGACACTCGTTCCTGTAGTTAGTATTATAGGCGGGGAAATCTCGGTTAGTACTTTGGATAAGGAACTACTGTTTTGAGGAACGATTTTAACGTTAGAATCGGCGGCGCCGCGGGAGACGGCGTATCATCTACGGGCGAAATTTTTGCCCGTACATGCTCCAGAAGCGGTCTACACGTTTACGGAATGAATAGCTACCAGTCTGCTATCCGCGGCGGACATGTGTGGTTCCAGATAAGGGCCAGCGTCGAGAAAGTTTCAAGCCAGGGCGACAACCTGGACGTGCTTATTGCCCTAAACTCTGAGACAGCTGAAATTCACGCGCCATTTGTTTCCAAGGGCGGAGTGATCATTTTCGACAAGGACAAGGTCAAATTTAACACGAGTCTCGCTCCAGAAGGCGTGAAGGTCCTCGCAATGCCTCTTGGCGATCTTGCGCGAAAGTTCGACAAGAACCCGATAATGCAAAACACCGTTGCGCTTGGCGCGACGATCTTCCTTCTCGATTTGAATTTCGACATTTTCTCACAGGTCCTGGCTGATATCTTTGGAAAGAAAAAACAGGCTGTGATCGACGCAAACACCAAAGCTGCAAGTTCAGGTCTGGATTTCGCAAAGCAAAGTTACCCACAGCTCGAAGTAAAGTTGACCCTGCCTTCAAACCCCCGACCGAAGCTTTTGATGACCGGAAATCAAGCGATCGGACTTGGGGCGGTAATGGCGGGATGCAAGTTCTATGCAGCGTACCCAATGACTCCCGCTTCCGGGATACTTCACTGGATGGCTGCTCATGCTGCATCGCAGAAGGTTGTGGTGAAGCAGGCCGAGGATGAGCTTGCAGTGATCAACATGGGAATCGGCGCAGCTCATGCAGGAGTTAGATCCATGGTTGGAACTTCTGGCGGAGGATTCTCGTTGATGGTTGAAGCTCTTGGCCTTGCAGGGATGACCGAGACGCCAATTGTAATCATTGAATCGCAGAGAGCCGGACCGTCGACCGGTCTTCCAACAAAAACAGAACAGGGCGATCTTAACATGATGACAGGTGCTTCGCAGGGAGATTTTCCTAGGATAGTTCTTTCTCCGCTAACGGTCGAAGATGCGTACTATGCCACGATCGAAGCTTTCAACTTGGCAGAAAGATTCCAGTGTCCGGTCATTGTCGCAAGCGACCTTTTGCTCTCTGAGCATCTAGAAACCGTTGACGAATTAAGCTCAAATGTAATCATTGACCGTGGTGAACTGATCACGACTGCTCCAACAGAGGAATACAAGAGATTCAAACTTACAGAAACCGGGATATCACCTAGGGCAATTCCTGGAACTCCGGGAACCATTTACGTAGCCGCAAGCGACGAGCACCAGGAGAACGGGGTGGTCGTAAGCGATGTTCTCTCTGGAATTCCGAAGTACGTTAAGGTTCGGGAACAACAGATGGAAAAGCGCATGAAAAAGATGGATCTCGCGAGAAACGAGCTCTCTGCGCCCAAGATTTATGGCGATCCCGCCGCCGAGCTTACTTTGGTTTGCTGGGGATCGACGTTCGGTGTTGCGCTCGAAGCTTCGGAAGAACTTACCAGAAACGGAATTACTACTAACGTCTACGCAATAAGAAACGTAATGCCTTTCAAATCAGATCAGGTCGAGGCAACGCTGAAAAGTGCAAAGAAAGTGCTTGATGTGGAGTGTAATTACTCTGCCCAGATGGCTCGCTGGATTAGGGCCGAGACGGGCTTCGAGATCAAGGACAAGTTCGTGAAGTACGACGGCGAGCCGATCTACGTTTTTGAAATCGTGAACAGGGCAAAAAAATTGATGGTTGGTTAGATAAGAAAATTGTTAGAAGTATCGAAATACAAAAGTGAAACGCGCCCGGACTGGTGTCCAGGCTGCGGAGATTTCGGAGTACTAAACGCGCTCATTCAGGCGGTTGCGAATCTAGACATCGATCCAAAAGACCTCCTTGTCGTTTCTGGAATCGGGTGTTCGAGTAACCTTCCCGGATTCATCCACTCGTACGGGTTTCACAGTCTTCACGGCCGTGCGATGCCTATTGCGACCGGGGCGAAACTAGGAAATCCCGAACTAAATGTCGTGGTGACTGGTGGCGACGGAGACGGTTACGGAATCGGACTCGGACATTTTGTACACGCGATGCGAAGGAATCTCGACATTACTTACATCGTGATGGACAACCAGACGTACGGTCTTACAACTGGACAGGCTTCGCCAACAAGTCAGAAGAATTTCGTTACAAAGTCGTCCCCAATGGGGACAATTGAGGAGCCGATAAATCCGATCGCCATAGCTGTAGTAGCAGGAGCCAGCTACGTGGCAAGGGGATTTTCGGGAGATCCGAAACACCTCACGGACCTGATTCAAAATGGAATAAAGCACAAGGGATTTGCACTGATTGACGTCTTCAGCCCATGCGTCACCTGGAATAAGGTGGATACTTACGACTATTTCCGCCAGAAATGCTACAAGTTCAACGGTGCTGATTACGACACCGGAAACATCGAGCAGGCACTCGCTAAATCAAGAGAGTGGGAGCCAAAGATACCGCTCGGTCTTTTCTATGAGACGCAAAAGCTTACCTATGAAGAACAGGACCCCGCCCTAAAATTTGGCAATCCTGTTAAAGCTAAATTAGGCGTTAGCGATCCAAAACAGCTATTTCAAGAGTTCATCTAGAACACCGGCAATCTAGCAGGCCACGAACCTAATTCTTGCTTGGTCGATTGCCTCGGATAGGTTCGAGCCCTCTTTTACTGAGAATCCGAATGATGCTTGGATCTGGCGGATCGTTAACCGTTCGATGAATCGATAACCGGTTTCTCCCAGAATCCTGCCTAAGCATTCGCCGAGCTCAACAGGTTTCAGTGGGAATTGCTCCCGGGACAGGCGACACTCCTTGATTATCATGTAGTAAAGCAGCGTTCTTGGAGAATCCCCGAAGGAAGAGAGAACTTCATCAATGCACTTGAGGATTCTCGCGTTAAACTCATCGTCCGTATACGCCACGAATTTTTGTAAAAATCACTAAATTGATAAGGATTTATTCGGGATTTTGATAAAGTGAACACTGAGAATTGCTTTGTTTCAAAAAAATGGAAAAAATATGGTTATTCTAGTTTTCGGAGATCGAAAAACTGCGAAGAAAAGTCGAATTGCAACTGTAATCCGATCTATGGCACGGTGATTTCAATTATTTTTGAAACTGCGAGCGAGGCTGTCCGAGCGGTTATTGTGATAAGATAAACACCTGGTTTGGCTCCGGCGTTATGAATCGTGATTGTTGATTGGAAATTTCCGTTTCCGCTGTTGTGAGTGAATGAGTATGTGAAATTACCTTGGCTGGTAAAATTGCCAACGTAGCCAGCAAGGTTCACGCTTTCTGACTGACTCGAAACCGAGAGTCCTAGCGAAATCTGTTTTCCGCTCGCGACGCTCGCAGAAGATCCGGAATAATTTACGACTTTCAGACCGACTCCAAGATCTTTGGTGATATTCACAGTTCCAACTTTGCCAGTAAACAATTCCGTGTACCAGGGCTGGCCGTTATTCGACAATGCGCTTGTGAGAGCGTAGCTAATATTACCTTCCGACACTATTCGGGTTGGAATAAAGTACTCGACAAGCGTGCTTGAGCTCGGGATGAATTCACTCATCGCATTCCCTTGGTGCTCGTTGAACCAGATATTGTCGTTCGAATCAACAGAGATGAAGTAAGGTAGAGAATAAGTTAGAGAGTTGTTTGAAGTAGAAATGGTCTTGATTAAATGAGCCTCCGGATTCAATTCGGATATGAAACTGGGTCCGTGCTGAGTGATCCAGACATTCTCGTGAGAATCCACCGCGATTCCAACCGGCGTACTAATTATGCCGGTCAAGTTCTGTATCGTGAAATTTCCATTGTAGAAATATCCAATCGAATCCGTACCCGCAAGAGTAAACCAGATTTTACCGAGAGAATCGACTGTAATCCCCGACGGTTCCGTATCACCTGATTGTGGAACACCGTACTCTGCTATTGTTCCATTTGGAGTCAGTTCGCCGATTTTCCCAGCGGATAGTTCCGTAAACCAGACGTCATGATTTTTATCCAGACTCAGCCTAAATGGAAAAGAGTTTGGAGTAGGAATCTTGTACTGTAGGAACTTGTTACTGCTCATATTAAATCCCCAGATGGAGTTAGACGATAAATCTGGAAACCAGACAACCTGCCTTGAATTATCGACCACGATCCCCCATGCAACCAGGGCGCCATTCTTCAGGCCCGTGATGTGATATTCATGAATAGTTCCATTCGCCGGATTTAGTTCCGCTATGGAAGATAGATTCCAGAGAGCAAACCACACGTTCCCGGATGAATCAATCGTTATGGCATTAGGCGAAGTTTCCGTACCCTGAGTCGGATATTCGGCCGTAAAAGCGGATTTTTCAACGTGACTAACGTAAGTAGTCGCCGGGGCGGCTGAATTGGTGCGGGTACGAAAGTAGCTTACGGATATGACAGCTCCCGCAGCGATCAGAACGACTAGAATTAACGCCAGTTTGCGATTTTTTCGTGTCTTTCTTCTTCTACGCAATCCCGGCTGTTCAATATTCGCTCCCAATCGCATTAAATCTAGTGGTCGGCCGAGAGCATGCCAACACTATGCTCTACTTTCATTAAGCTATAACGCGATTTAGGTATCATCATCGAGGCGAAATGCCCGAAAATTGAAAGAGTGAAACGTTCCTCATCGCGGCCGAGGAATGCCGAGCCTAAGCTCCCGGCGTCATGCCAAGTTGCTTCATCAGCTCGGCCATGTTAAAAGTATCATAGTGTTCCGCAATCAGCCCATACTTGTTAAAACGGCAAATGTCAATGTTGTCCAACTTTACCTTTTTGCCGGTCGGCGGCATGCTCATGAGATTTCCTTTTTGAGTGCCTTCAACCGTGTTGTAACGAATAACGAAATCATTTTCAGCAACCATAAAGAGAGTAGTGAATTTCAAAACCGGCGAAAACGGATCTCAGCCAACCAATGGCTTTCTTAAAGCCCTCTCGGCCTTTTGTCATTTCTGGGGGAAAAGAAGGGTCGTGGTCGGGGCGATCTACAGTAACGTACCGGTCGGCCGCATCCAAGTTGCCGCGATTGATTACTACATCGTATAATGCTTGGAAAGTTTCCTTGTTTTTTTCTTGTGGGGTCATATCAAGGCTAACAATTTTCCAATGCTATCTCCCTTGTGCAAGTAAGGCCCTTAGTATTAAGTGTAACACGATTCCCAGAAAAATCTGAATTTATTCACTCGTTTGGATCAATTGACCTCCAATTAAGCGTGAGGTCGCTCCCAAAATTTGGCTGGAGCTGAATGAAGCCGAGCTTTCACTTGATAGCATTTTTGTTGATCAATCGAGCTTTCAGAATTCAGATACCTTTCACTCAATAGTACAAATGTAGAAATGGGTCTAAGGTTTCTGGGAGGCCTCTCAGTCTGTATGCCGCTTCATAATCTGGGACTAAGAATTAATACATGAAGCGTTAGGTCGGTTTTTGGCGGATCAAAGATACCTAAATTCGAAAATGAAGATAGATCGAATTTGGACTTGATTTCTCTTCAAGAGAAGGCTCGAACTCTTTCTGACGATTTGCTCGATCGAGATATTGCTGAAATTTCAACGGAGATCGATTTTCTCGAAGAACAAGTAAGAGTTGATCTTCGTAGTTATTCTCCAAAATCACTTGAGGAAGCTCACCGAAGGATCGCTCATTTCAAACAAAGAGCCGAGATTCTAAAAATTGAGCTGGCAAGGAGAAGCTCGAAATAGTTTAGCGCTCTAAAAGCCGACACTTGTTAACTGAGACCCCGGCAGAGGCTAACTAAACGAAGCCGTATTGACAAACATCCAACGAACGAAAAACGGTCAGAAATTTGTTCTTGAATTTACGGCAACGAAACAGAACCGAAAACCGGAATTAAAGTTGGGGGTTAAGATAGATGGAAAACTTTGATTCGAATCGCTAGTGCGAAGGTTCTGTATTCATCTTCGGATTTTCCGAAAACTTGATAGAACACATCCTGCTTGAGCTAGAAGGATGGCTTGAATGAATTGAGCGTCCTTACCAGCTATCTGGCTTATTTCTTGGTCTACTTCCTACTCATTGCAGTGGGTATCTATAATCAGACTCTTGGAGTGTACGTCCCGGGAATTGCGATCGCCGGTCTGATTGCAGTTCCCCTTTATTTTTGGCTCAATTCAATCTGGCAAGGAGAGAGGATCGAAAACTCAATCTCCAGCCAAACCGTAACGAACCGTGCGAAGACCTATCCACCGATCGGTGACACAGAGAAAATCAACCAGGTTCCAAAGGGGAATTAACAGAACGAAACCATGGGCGGTGGGCATTCAACAGACGGTAATTTACCAAGACCAAGTCTAATTCATGTTGTCATGTTTGTAGACGACCCGCCATGTCTTCTGACATGAAAAAACACGAAGAAAAATCCAATCAACTAGACGAAGAAAAAACAGAACCGCTTCTAAGGTTCTGAACAATATTTGAATAGTGAGGCTATATTTCGTTGCTGTCAAAAGCCGATGGGTAATCTGGTTCTGCAAATGATGGACTAGGGATTTCTTCGGGAGCTTCCTCGATTGTTATTATCGAAAAAGCACTTTGACCGGCTAATTCACCTTGAAGATTTTGATAAGCATGCGAGATTGAGAACAACTTTCTCTGAGCTTTAGAGGAGTTGTCTTTCGGAAATTCCGGTTCATCGTAATTCTGGAAGATTACTGCAAAATAATCATGACCAGCATCCTTCAAAGTAACTCGGTAGCGCATAATCCGGGCTTTGGAAGATTTCAACAATTAAGTATTTATTCGAGCGTTTAGAAAAGCGCCAAAAATTTGTACCACTCTGTGTTCTCCCTGCATATCTTCCCCTATTGATCTCCGGGATATTGCGCCAGACGGAGTACGCCATAATCACAATATGGAAAGAATTAACTGGGGAATCTGAGACCGAGAAAAAACAATGCGTGGAATAAGGGTGACTGAAACTCCAAGATTTGGTTCTGCAAAAAATTGAAGGGTGAATTATGCCGGGAACTATACCCAGTCAAGGATCACTCTTTCGGTCAAGGATTATGCAGAAACCCGGCAAGTTTAGCGAGGGATTTCCCGAACCTTGTCGGGAAATGAGGCCGGGGAGAAAATCTGATTCGTAATCTAGCATTCTTAAGACCAGATCACCTATATTGATGTTCAACAATGAAACGCTATGCCGAATAAACGAAAAGACAAAATGACACCCGCTGAAGAGAGAACCCTCGCCATCAGATTGAAAGAAAACAAGAAACACAATCATAAACCGTCAAAGCGAGAATAGCTTCCCTGAACATCTAATTCCTGACCGAAGCAAGAATATCTATTCGCGATATCGCCATTTGAGTTGATCCAATGGCTCTGCCGGTTGACCAAAGAATCATCTTAATCGTAGGACTTACAATAATTGTAATGGTCGTGGTAGTCGTAGTACGTGTCTTGACGGGCCGAAAATGGTCGAACATCTGACGAAAGAAAACAATCAGAAGTTATTTCCTGAACTGATGGCAAGGAAACAGAACCTTCGCGAATCACCCATAATGAATATAACATATGTCATATTATTTGACTCTAGCAATCAGTCCGGACTAACCCGATTTGCTAATTTGAGATGTCATCTATGCAACATATTTTGGAAATTATAGACCTCCACGCTGGTATTGCGGATAAGGAAATCTTGAAAGGAGTCTCGCTTACCGTAAAGTCTGGTGAGATTCACGCCTTCATGGGTCCGAACGGATCCGGAAAGAGCACGCTTGCCTATACATTGATGGGCCACCCGAAGTACAAGCTGATTTCAGGAGACATCAAGATTGACGGGACGAGCATCAAAGACCTGCCACCAAACCAGCGCGCCCTAATGGGATTGTTTCTTGGTTTCCAGTACCCGTTAGAAATTCCAGGTGTTAGCCTCTCGAACTTTTTGCGCATCTCTTACAATGCAGTCAGGAAGGATGAACCCATGCTCGTGCGCGATTTCAGGAAATTGCTAGAGGACAAGTTCGAAGTTGTAGGTATGGAAAGAAGCTTTGCGACGCGTTATCTGAACGAGGGATTTTCAGGCGGAGAGAAAAAGAAGGCAGAAGTCGTCCAGCTTTCTGTATTGCGGCCAAAGTTTGCCGTCTTGGATGAAACTGACTCTGGGCTGGATATCGATGCCCTAAAGCTCGTGGCAGATGGAATTAACTCTGTCAAGAGCTCCGAAATCGGCATCCTTCTGATTACACACTACCAGCGTATTCTACGCTACGTAAAACCGCAGTTCGTGCACGTTCTCGTCAAGGGGAAGATCGAAGTATCCGGCGGACCAGAGCTCGCAAACAAGCTCGAAGAGCAGGGGTACAGTTGGATTCAGGGGGCAGATGATACATCTGACGAAGAGGAAAGAGTAACAGCGCCCGGCGACCGAGCTCCTGCAGTGTAATGTGCAGGAACGATTTCTTCGTTAACGCTTAAAGCGCGCCTTTCCGGTACAAGGTACCTTATGGCTGTGCTAGGACCACACCCGCTAATTACCGTGGTTATTCTCTTTGTCGTTTTCTTTACAATTTTTTTCCTTCTAATTTACGGTAGTCTTCATTACATCGAGGGGAGAAAATCTGGGAAAACCTCTGACTCGGAAGATGGGTTGAGACAGGGAAATGAAATCCCGACTTTTGCCAACACAAAAACATGTCCTAATTGCGGTACCGCAATCCCCGGGATCGCGGAGTTCTGCCCCGAATGCGGGAATCCTCAGATCGCTGCCTAGTGCTCTATCCAATATAGCATAGCAATTCTGGCTGGATTTTTACGCGAATTATCAGAAGGCTTATTAGACAAATATAACATATGTCATATGTTCAGATCGTTCATGTCAAGACAAGTAATCAACGAGGATTATAGTAAATACGATTTCAGGGATCCAGAGGAACTCGTATTCAAGTCGAAGCAGGGTCTAACACGATCCACTGTCGAAGAAATCTCGAAGATGAAGAACGAGCCAGAGTGGATGTTGAATCTGAGGCTGAAATCTTACGATTATTTCATGGCTCGCCCGATGCCCAACTGGGGTGGCGATCTATCACGGATTGATTTTGACAACATTTACTATTACGCAAAGCCGACCGACAAGATGGGGACTGACTGGAAAGATCTTCCGGAAAATATCCGAAAGACATTTGACCGTCTGGGCATTCCCGAGGCAGAGCGTAAGTTCCTCGGTGGAGTTGGCGCACAATATGAATCTGAAGTTGTATACCACTCTCTAAGAGAAGACTTGGAAAAGAAGGGCGTTGTGTTTCTTGACACAGACTCTGCACTGAAGAAATATCCAGAAATTTTCAGACGCTATTTCGGCACAATCATTCCGCCCAACGACAACAAGTTTGCAGCACTCAATACAGCGGTATGGAGCGGAGGAAGTTTCGTTCACATTCCGGCTGGAGTCAAGGTAGATGTCCCGCTTCAGGCTTATTTCAGGATCAACTCGAAAAACGTCGGCCAGTTCGAACGGACTCTAATCATTGCGGAACCTGGCTCTGAGGTGCACTACATCGAGGGATGCACTGCTCCAATTTACTCTTCAGAATCTCTCCACTCGGCGGTGGTCGAGATTATCGCGAAGAAGGGCTCGAAGGTAAGGTACACTACAATACAAAACTGGTCCAAGGATGTCTACAATCTGGTGACCAAGCGCGCTTACGCTTACGAGGATGCGACAGTCGAATGGGTAGACGGAAATCTCGGCAGCCGCCTTACGATGAAGTACCCGTCCATCTATCTTGTGGGACGAGGCGCAAAGGGCGAAGTCCTGTCGATCGCTTTCTCAGGCAAAGATCAGCATCAGGACGCAGGTGCGAAGATCTACCACCGCGCTCCGTATACAACTTCAAGAATTACTAGCAAGTCGGTCAGCAAAGATGGCGGCCAGACGACTTACCGTGGAATGCTGCACGTCGACAAGGGTCTTCCAGGAGTTAGATCGAGCGTAAGATGCGATGCGCTGTTGCTCGACGAAAAGTCAAGGACAGACACTTATCCATACAACGAAATCGAGGAGCAGTCTGCTAACACGACTCACGAGGCAACTGTCGGTAAGATCAGCGAAGAAGCAATGTTCTACCTGATGAGCCGTGGTATGTCAGAATCCGACGCGTTGAGCATGATTGTCATGGGCTTTCTTGAGCCGTTCACAAAGGAACTCCCACTGGAGTACGCGGTCGAGCTAAACAAGCTAATCCAGCTAGAAATGGTTGGATCTGTCGGCTAGTCTCGAATCCAGGACTAATGGAAATAAGTTACCCGTCAACTTTGATGGGTCTCCTACTTTCATTTTATTTTCGATAAAAATTAGGGCAGTGGCTGCATTTGGTTCAAGAAGTTCAGAGTTACGAAGAGGATTTTGTAGAAAATCTATCGCGATCGCTTAACGAACCATCTTGGCTGAAGGAATTCCGGCTGACATCTCTTAGAGAGTTCAAGATACTCCCAGAGGAAAAATCTAACCTCTACACAAAGCACGCACTAAACCTTAGCCTGGATTTCTCCTCGCTTGCCAATATGCAACCGGCGGTAGCAGATCCTAGTTCTCCTGGAATCAGTGAAATTGCTTCCGGGATCGAATCGGGACAGTACTACGTCAGCACTCAGACCGAAACAATCGCATCTAAGAACGTGAGAGACCTGGAATCAAAAGGAGTAATCTTCTGCGATTACCACGAAGCGCT
>Ga0207060_10206_pt2 | contig 20676 bp, 17 predicted proteins | sample Alteio_BWMinCont_30_FD_153270 | JGI IMG/M metagenome (GOLD analysis project Ga0207060, IMG submission 153270) | Enriched cells from forest soil in Barre Woods Harvard Forest LTER site, Petersham, Massachusetts, United States -... | ecosystem: Environmental > Terrestrial > Soil > Temperate forest >...
AAGCGAAAATAATGAGCGAAAATAAGGCCTTGCTGAAACGGCTTATCGATTACAAACCTTATTTTAAAGCTCAGGCCGGCAGCATGTAGCGCTGATATGTTTATTCTTGCTGCTAATTTTATCCTATATTATTGCTTAATGCTATAGCATCGGTTCATCCAATCCCATGAATCCCTGGGCATCGTCCCCAACCTCATCTCCCCATTTTTGGCTACAACAAAAGCAGATTTGGCTACACTTACTCCTTTATTCCTGTGCACCTTTGTATTATCAAAAAACAAAGACCATGAAAATTATAGTAACAGGTTCATTAGGACACATCAGCAGGCCACTAACAGAAACATTAGTGCAAAAGGGGCACACAGTTACCGTCATCAGCAGCAAGCGCGATAAACAAAAGGAAATTGAAGCATTGGGCGCCGCGGCTGCCATCGGCTCGGTAGATGACGCTGATTTTTTGGCGGCAACATTTACCGGGGCAGATGCCGTTTACACCATGCTGCCGCCGGGCGCCAATTTCAACGATCCTAATTTTGACCTTATGACTGCTGCCAGCACCATCGCCGGTAATTACAAGCAAGCCATTCAACAATCGGGCGTAAAGCGAGTGGTACACCTCAGCAGCATTGGCGCACATACCGGTAAAGGCAATGGCATTCTTGCTTTTCATTACATTGCAGAAAACATTTTAAGGGAACTGTCTGCGGATGTTTCCATTAAATTTATGCGCCCTGTCGGTTTTTACTATAACCTGTTTGCATTTATACCAACTATAAAAACGCAGGGCACAATCATTTCAAACTATGGCGGCGACGACAAAGACCCCTGGGTTTCGCCTTTGGATATTGCGGCTGTTATAGCCGAAGAAATGGAAAAACCTTTTGACGGCAGAACAATTCGTTATATAACAAGCGACGAAGTTTCGCCAAATGAAGTGGCGGGTATTTTAGGCGAGGCCATCGATAACCCTGGTTTGAAATGGACCGCTATTCCTGACGAGCAAATGCTAACTGGCATGGTAGCTGCGGGAATGAACCCCAATATTGCCAAAGGCTTCGTGGAAATGAATGCAAGCAGGCATAATGGCGTATTGTACGAAGATTATAATCGCCACAGGCCAACGCCGGGCAAAGTGAAATTAAAGGAATTTGCAAAGGAATTTGCTGCCGTTTATAACCAAAAATAAGTATATTGTGATATGATAAACAAGCAACCGCTCCGGATCAGGACGATAACCGAATATCACCGGGTTATGGGGCTCCCTAAGCCGGAGCACCCGTTGATCAGCGTGATAAATTTTGAATCGGTTAAGCGTTTGCCCAATGACGGATCAATAAGCCTGGTTTTTGATTTTTATTCCATCTCCCTTAAAAGGAATTTTAATGCGAAGATGAAATATGGTCAGCAGCAATATGATTTTGATGAAGGTATCATGTTTTTCATGTCGCCCGGCCAGGTTTTTGGGATCGAGTTTGATAAAGAGCAGGAACCAAAACATTCGGGATGGCTGTTACTTATCCATCCCGATTTTTTGTGGCATACCCCACTGGCCAAAGCGATAAAACAATATGAATATTTTGATTATTCGGCAAACGAAGCGTTGTATCTTTCAGAAAAAGAAGAAGCGACCATTATTAACCTGGTGCAAAACATGGAGCAGGAATACCGGTCAAACATCGATAAATTCAGCCAGCACATTATTATTGCACAGCTGGAATTATTGCTCAATTATGCCGACCGTTTTTATCATCGCCAGTTTATAACAAGAAAAATAACCAACCATAAAATACTGGACCGGCTGGAAGATATCCTTACGGCATATTTCGGCGGTGATAATTTGTCAGGAAAAGGCTTGCCTACTGTCCAATACATTGCCGAAGCATTAAACGTATCGCCCGGTTATTTAAGCGGATTGCTTAAAACATTAACCGGCCAGAGTACGCAACAGCATATACACGACAAACTGATTGAAAAAGCGAAGGAAAAATTATCCGTTACAGACTTATCAGTAAGTGAAATTGCATACGAATTAGGTTTTGAACATCCGCAGTCGTTTAGCAAGCTATTCAAAACAAAAACCAACCTTTCGCCTTTGGAATTCAGGCAGTCGTTTAATTAACAAAATGGGCAATCTTAGCCAATGTGGTCATTGGTGCAAGCCCATAATAAAAATCTCCCACCCTCCGTGTAGCATTTTCCTCTTTAAATTCGTTATATAAGTCATAAGTTTGTTTTAAATATCCCGAATTATGAAAATCTATACAACACAGTCAAGAAGCTTTTTAGCATACATTTGCGTGGTGGGTTTGTTAGCGCTAATACTACCCTCCTGTTCAAAAACGGCGCTTAATACGAATATTAGCACACCACAGGCGGCATTAAACTTTGTACAGGCTTGTCCTGATGAGGCGGCATTGGACTTACTTATCAACAACATCAAAGTTGGCCAGACAGCAATTACTTACGGACAATACACCGGTTACTTTGCCTTAAATGCCGGTAATAATCTCGTGTCTTTTAATAATGATGCCACCATGACAAAGATCCTTGCGGATACTGTTTCTTTTAACCCAAATACAATCCACACCTTGTTCCTGACTAACACGGTGAGCCAACCGCAGGTTTTTGCGCTGACCGATACGCTCGTTGCCCCAAGTGCAGGGAATGCCTCGGTACGCTTTGTTGATGTAAGCCCCGATGCGCCGGCGGTCGACCTTGTTATAAAGGGTGGCGCTACGCTGGTTTCAAACAGGTCGTTTAAAGGGTATTCCTCTTTTGCGGCCCTACCGGCCAATATGTTTTATAATTTCGAAGTACACAAGGCCGGCACCGCAACAGTGCTGGCTACCCTTAGCAACGTTAAAATAAACCCCGGTTTTGTTTACACGATATGGTTTCACGGCCTTTCCGCCGGCACTACTGCAAATGGAGACGAATTAAGCGCTGATTTTATGATCAATACATCTTTTTGACAGCGCGGAATACAGGCTGTTTCATCTTTTCTTCGTCCTTTTTGATTTAAAAGGATTTCCATAATCAAAAAGAATTCATTTTTCTTTTGAGTCTGATGTTTTTATAATCAGCCACAACTGGATATATTCGCATAGTTATGGCTGATTATAATTTGCATAATTAGCCACAACTGTATACATTTGCATAGTTGTGGCCGATTATATTTTTTCATAACCGGCCACACCCGTATATATTTACATAGTTATGGCTACTTATACAGCGTGATAATTAGCCACAACCGTATAGGTTAACTGATCATTGAGCTCATTATAAGGTATCATGAGGGAAATAATAGGCAGGACAGACGAAAAACAAATTCTTGAACAAACATTAAAATCGCAGGAAGCTGAATTAATCGCTATCTATGGACGCAGGCGTGTAGGCAAAACATACCTGGTTCGAAAGTCTTTTCAAAAACATATAATTTTCGAATTTTCAGGCGTACACAATGCGACTTTAAAAGAGCAGCTCACAAATTTCAGAAATACATTAACGGAAGCAATGCGGTTGCCCGTTCCTCCAGCTATTCCCTCCGGTTGGCCGGAAGCTTTTCAAATGCTTAAAAATTACGCTGAACCGTTATTGAAGAAAAGTAAGTGCGTCATTTTCCTGGATGAGTTTCCCTGGCTAAGCTCCGCCAAATCCAGGTTTTTACCTGCATTTGAGTTTTTTTGGAATTCATGGGGAACAAAACAAAATAATTTAATTTTTGCCATTTGCGGGTCAGCAGCTTCATGGATGATTCAGAAGGTGGTAAACAATAAAGGCGGTTTGCATAACAGGATCACTAAAAAAATCCGGTTGCTTCCTTTCACACTTGCCGAGACCAGCGAATATTTGAAGCATAACAATATAAACCTGGACCAATACCAGGTTATACAACTGTATATGGCCATGGGTGGTATTCCGCAATACCTGAAAGAAATCTTACCCGGACAAAGCGCGGCCCAAAACATTGATAGAATTTGTTTTACTAAGGATGGCATTTTGCAAAACGAATTTAATAACCTCTACCAGTCGTTATTTGCAGGGGCTGACAAGCACATTTCAATTGTAAAAGCACTTGCAGCTAAGCATTCCGGCTTAACGCGAAAAGAAATTATTACGGCATGTGGCTTATCAACCGGCGGTTCAACCACATTGCTCCTCGACGAACTAACAGAATCAGGTTTTATTTCCGACTATGTGCCATTTGAAAAAAACGTACGGGACAGCATTTATAAACTCTCTGACGAATACTCCATGTTCTATATTAAATTTATAGAAAACAGCCGGGCAACAGGCGCAGGTACATGGATCAAATTATCGGCAGGTTCTTCCTGGAGAAGCTGGAGCGGTACAGCTTTTGAAAGTGTGTGTTTAAAACACACCAAAGAAATTAAAGCAGCGTTAGGAATAGCAGGAGTTTATACTGAGGAATCTGCATGGCGATATGTTCCTGGTAAAGGTCAACCCTGCGCACAGATCAATCTTTTATACGACAGGCAAGACTTTTGTATCAGTATTTGTGAAATGAAATTTTCAAATACAATTTTTACAATAGACAAAACTTATGCAACGGAACTGACACAAAAAAGAGATGTATTTAAGAGCAAAACCAAAACTCCCAAAACGATATTTATCGTAATGGTTACTACTTTCGGCACCACAGATAATAGTTATAAGACCGGTTTGGTGCAAAACGATATTAAATTAGAGGCTTTGTTTAAATAGTATTTTATGTATTTCGCCGCCCCGGTTTGCATTAAATAATTATTAATTATTTCTATTTTTGTTGTAAATGATTTCTTTCATTTGTAATACCAAAAATATAAACTATAGTTGAAACCTACAGACGACAAAAACCCGGAATACTTCCACAAGGTAGTAGATTGTCAGTATGCTTGTCCCGCACACACTCCCGTACCTGAATATATCAGGCTGATAGCGGCAGGAAAATATACCGAAGCTTACATGGTAAATTGGGAGTCGAATGTTTTTCCCGGCATACTTGGCCGCACCTGCGACCGCCCCTGCGAACCGGCCTGCCGGCGCGGGAGGATAGAAGAAGAACCGGTCGCTATATGCCGCCTGAAGCGCGTGGCTGCCGACCATAAGGACGATGTAAGGTCGCTTATGCCAAATGCGCCGTTTGAATCAAATGGTAAACGCATCGCATTAATTGGCGGCGGCCCGGCATCGCTCACAGTCGCCCGCGACCTTGCCCCGCTTGGTTACGAGATACATTTGTACGACGAACAGTTCGCCGGTGGCGGCATGATGCGCACCCAGATACCATCCTTCAGACTGCCGCTTGAAGTACTGGACGAAGAGGTTAACTACATATTGGATATGGGCATTCATGTTCATTTCAATCAATATGTATCAAGCCTGAAAGAGATCATTGATAAAGAATATAATGCGGTTTTTATAGGCACGGGATCCCCGAAAGGGCGCGACTTAATTATCCCCGGCCGCGAAGAAGCTAAGGAAAATATACATATCGGGGTTGATTGGCTGGCCAGCGTAGCCTTTGAGCATACGCATAAAATAGGCAAAAAAGTTATCGTGCTGGGGGGCGGCAATACCGCCATGGATTGCTGCCGTACTTCGCGCCGCCTTGGAGGCGAAGATGTTAAAGTTGTGGTGCGGAGCCCCTTTAAAGAAATGAAGGCCTCGCCCTGGGAAAAAGAAGATGCCATCCACGAGGATATCCTGATTTTGGATAACCATGTGCCAAAACAATTCGTTGTTGAAAACGGCAAACTTAAAGGAATGACCTTTGAAAAAGTACATGCCGTAGTCAACGAAAAAGGCAAACGTTCGCTTGTGCCAACCGGCGAGCCGGAGATATTTATCGAAGCTGATGATGTACTGGTGGCGATAGGCCTCGAAAACACGTTTACGTGGATAGAAAATGAAACCGGCGTAAGGTTTGACGAGTGGGGAATGCCGGTTGTAGACGCCACTACTTTCCAATCAACCAACCCGCATGTGTTCTTTGGCGGAGATGCTGCTTTTGGTGCAAAAAATGTGATCACGGCGGTGGCTCATGGGCACCAGGCCGCTATCTCTATTGATCTTTTCTGCAAGGAAAAAGACCTTACCCAAAGGCCGTCGCCGTTTACCAACCTGGTGAGCCAGAAAATGGGCATCCACGAATGGAGTTATGACAGCGATATAGTTAACGACCATCGCTTTATCGTTCCCCATGCCCCGAAAAAAACCACTTTAGCCGACCGCAAAATAGAAGTAGAACTGGGATTTGATATCCAGACCGCGGTAAAAGAAGCCCACCGCTGCCTGAACTGCGATGTGCAAACCGTGTTTGAAAAAGACCGTTGTATTGAGTGCGATGCCTGCGTGGATATATGCCCTACGGCGTGCATCACTTTTACGATGAACGGCGAAGAAGACGATTTAAGGACCCGCCTGCGGGCCCCCGCTTTAAATTTAACCCAGGACCTTTACGTATCCGATACCCTGCCGACAAAAAGGGTTATGGTAAAAGATGAGGATGTATGCCTGCATTGCGGGCTGTGTGCTGAACGCTGCCCCACTTCTGCGTGGGATATGCAGCAATTTTTGTATAAAGTTACCAAAGCATGTTAAGTAAAGTAAACAATTTTGTAGTACGCTTTGCAAATGTGAACGGAACCGGTTCTGCAAGCGCCAATTATCTTTTTGCCAAGGCAATTTTCAGGATGGGGATACCGGTTACTCCTAAAAATATTTTCCCGTCGAACATACAGGGTTTACCTACCTGGTACGAAGTGCGGGTAAGCGAAAAAGGGTATTTGGGCAGGCGCGAAGGTGTGGACCTGATGGTTTGCGTTAACCCGCAAAGCGTGCCCAATGATGTGCTGTCGGTAAAAAGCGGCGGGTACTTTTTGTACGACAGCACCAAACAATTACCCCCTCAATTAATACGCGATGATGTAAATTATATCGGCGTGCCGCTGATGGAAATTTGCCAGCACGAATTCAGCGATCCACGCCAGCGGCAATTGTTTAAAAATATTGTTTACGTGGGCGCTTTGTCGGCCCTGCTGGGTATTGAATTTGAAGTGCTGGAGCAATTGCTTTCTGAACAGTTTAAAGGCAAGGAGAAACTCATTACGCCTAATGTGCGGTCGCTGAAGCTTGGCATACAGTATATCCACAGCAATTATGTATTTCCCCTGGATATACGACTGGAAAGGCGCGACCTTATCGGCGACAAGATCATGGTAGATGGCAACGCGGCCTGCGGGCTCGGCGCCGTTTACGGCGGCGCTACGGTAGTCGCCTGGTATCCCATAACCCCATCGACATCGGTAGTCGAGGGCTTTGAAATGTACGCGGAAAAGATGCGGATCGATAAAGAAAGCGGCAAGAAAAATTATGCCATTGTGCAGGCGGAAGACGAGCTCGCTGCCATCGGTATAGTGATCGGCGCTAACTGGAACGGGGCACGTTCATTCACTGCCACCAGCGGGCCGGGGCTTTCATTAATGAATGAATTTTTAGGTTTAGCCTATTTTGCAGAGATACCGGCGGTGCTAATAGATGTACAACGCACCGGGCCATCAACCGGCATGCCAACGCGGACGCAGCAGTCGGATATCATGCTGGCAGCTTATGCTTCGCATGGCGACACCAAACAGGTATTGCTTTTCCCATCGACACCAAAAGAATGTTTTGAGATGACCGCGAGTTCTTTTGACCTGGCGGAACAATTGCAGACACCCATCATCATGATGACCGACCTCGACCTGGGCATGAACGATCACCTGTCGGAACCCTTTGAATGGGACGATAACCGGAAATATAACCGGGGGAAAGTGCTAAGTGCGCAGGACCTGGAAGAACTGCCCCATTTCGGCCGGTACCTGGATGTGGATGGCGATGGTATTACTTACCGTACCATCCCTGCCACGCACCCCACCAAGGGCTCGTTTTTTACGCGCGGCACGTCGCGCGACGAATATGCAGCTTACACAGAAGACGGCACTGTGTACGCACGTAATATGGACAGGCTATTAAAAAAATGGAACACCGCAAAAAAAACCGTACCCGCTCCATACCTGTACCAAAAGAAAAATAAAAGCCCGTATGGCATGATATTTTTTGGCACCTCCACGTACTCTGCCGAGGAAGCTATGGACATTATGGCCCAGGAAAATATCACCTTCGACGCCATGCGCTTAAAGGCTTTCCCTTTTAATAAAACGGTGGACGATTTTATAAACGCCCACGAAAAGGTATTTGTAATAGAGCAAAACCGCGACGGGCAAATGCGCAGCCTGCTCATAAATGAACTTAACCTAAACCCGGAGAAATTGATCCCTGTACTGAATTATGACGGTATGCCCATTACGGCTTATACCATTATGATGCAGATCAGCAAAAATTTATCGCCGGCCAAAACCCTTATCTACTACCAGTAAAATATCGCCATGACTTATATCCGTTCCACATTCCGCCACCCTGGGTTGCCCAAAAATGACCTTGGCTATACTACGAAAGAATATGAAGGCGCTATATCAACCCTGTGTGCAGGCTGCGGGCACGATTCAATCAGCGGCTGCATTATACAGGCCTGTTACGAACTGTCCATTGCGCCGCACCGCATTGCAAAATTGTCGGGTATAGGCTGCTCGTCCAAAACGCCCACCTATTTCCTTGGGAATTCGCATGGTTTTAATTCCGTGCATGGGAGGATGCCGTCCGTTACTACCGGCGCAAACATGGCCAACCGCGATTTAGTTTACATGGGCGTATCCGGCGATGGTGATACCGCATCTATCGGGATGGGCCAGTTTGTACACGTGATCCGCCGTAACCTCAACATGGTTTATATCGTGATGAATAATGGCTGTTACGGGCTTACCAAAGGGCAGGATTCCGCCACTGCCGATGAAGGCTCGAAGAGCAAAAAAGGATCCGCAAACCCATTCCAGCCTGTTGACCTCGCGGGACTTGCCCTTGAACTCGGCGCCACCTTTGTTGCCCAAAGCTTTTCGGGGGATAAAGAGCAACTCATTCCACTGGTAAAAGCGGCGATTGAACATCCCGGCTTTGCGTTTATAAATGTGATCTCGCCCTGCGTTACTTTTAATAATAACCCCGGCTCAACCAAATCCTACGATTACGTACGCCAGCATATAGAAGCTACGGCTACGACAGATTTCGTCCCCGAAGAAAAGGAAATTACAGCTACCTACAAAAACGGCACCGGCGCCGACATACGCATGCACGATGGCTCCTATATCCGCCTGGAAAAACTTGCCGCCAACCGCGACCCTTACGACAGGATGGCTGCCATCACCGCCCTGCACAATTCAAGGAACAGGAATGAAATACTCACCGGCCTGCTTTATATACAACCGCAATCCACCGATATGCACCATACCATACAAACATCAAACAGGCCGCTGAACAGCTTGGGGCAGGATGAATTATGCCCGGGAAGTAGCGTGCTGGAGGGGGTTAATGGGGAGTTGAGGTAAGGGGGGATAGACAGCGATTGTTTCCTTGTGCGGTGAAATTTTTTGAATCGCGCGTTAATCCCGTGACTGTCAAGTGCGTTCGCTACAGAAGCATCGTGAAGCCCCAAAAAACTTCCCAAACTTATTCCTAAATTTAACCCGCTCAAAAGCGCTTTTTTCTACAACCCAACATCATACCATGAAACATAGCCTATTCCGCCAAATACTATCTACATTACTTTTTACGGCAGTATTTGCCCTCGTTTTGTTTGGCAATTATATGCTGATCCATTGGTCGTTCAGGCACGTTGTAGTGCCTTTTATCCATTTGTTTCACGGAAAGAAACTTGCTGTTAAACTGCTGCTTATCGTAGGCGGGGGAACCATTGCTTTCTTGTCGGTATTCCTTATTTTTATGTGGGCGGCCGGAAGGGTCAATAAAGTGCTTGACTATATTTTTATTTACAACAAACTGATCTATTATACATCCATTTTAATGGTACTTGCAGGCATTGCATTTTGCACCATCAATATGCTGATTTTTTTGACATGGGATATTTGGGCTATAATTACCTGGCTGCTAACTTTTTATTTTGTGTGCCAGATGAACTGGAGATTTGTTTTTACGGACAGGAGAAAACCTGAATTTGAAGCGGGCACTTACCCACTTCGCAATTAGATATTTTCAAATTGATAACCTGCTGGGTTCGTGCGCAATATCGAAGCGCTAATAGCTGCACATTAAAAATCACGCTATATTTAACGCAACCTGCAAGCGTACGCGGATATAAGTGGCGTCTATCCCCTTGTATCCACCGGTTAGATGAGCATAAAGCCCTTCTTCAAAGTCATCACTATCGATGATTTTAGCAAATTCATCCTTAAGATAAGCGCGCAAATGTTCAGGTGCATTTTGGATTTTTTCTTCAAAATCATCCACGTTTTCCAGGATATATACTAAATCTTCAAAGTCTTTACTTGTGCGGTAATCATCATTTCCACGGCCTTTAAAAGCCGCCCATTTTGAGGCGACGAAATATGGCAAAGAAAATATCAGGATTGTGGTTTGCTTATCCAATATGAAAGGTACGGCGTTTTCAAATCCTTCTGGATACCATGTCATTTTTAAAACCGAGGCTGCGTAACCGTTCGTCCAGCTCGGCGTATCCTTTGTAGGAAGCCAGTTCTACGATTACATCCACATCGTCGGTAGGCCTGATCTCTGTTGCGAGCAAGGGGTCAGTTGCATAAAGTGACACAGTGGCGCCGCCAACAAAAACAAAATCCTGTTTCAGCCCTTCAAGCGCCCGGGATGCCGCCTTTATCCTGATTATATTCTCATGCATACGCCATCCCAAAATATTGCCGTAATAATTCCATTGCTTTTTCAATCTCTCTAACCTTTCCAACCCGGATAGCATCTACCAAAGCCAGCATATCATACAGTTTTTCATCCTCAAGAACAGCCAGCACCTGGTTAGGATATAATGGCGCTATAGCCTGGCCTTTAGCTTCGCCATCCAGCGCAGGCCAAACAAATACATCATCAGATATAATATGATCCTTTAATACCGGCGCGCTATGGGCAGTCGGAATTCCGCGTACAATCGCACCGGGCTCTGCCGGAAAAACAAAACTCAACCCATTTTCAATAAATTTGAGCAGGGCGCTTTTAAACACTTTCTTTTTGTCGGGGCTTATAAGCCTGGCAATCATAGAGCGGTTTAACGATTCACTGATCTCAGAAGAACTAATATACAAGCTTCCCGATAGGTCCTTGTTCATCCAGCTATCCTCTAAAGAAATGATCTTTAACAATACAACTACGTCGTGGGGCCGCATACCATTGTGCACTTTCATAAAACAAACATAAACAATTTATTCTTAATCCGCAAATCGCGAATTAAGAATAAATTTGACAATCAGATGAACACACCTTGTTATTTAACTCTGTACATTTGCTTAACTGTGTTAAATTATTTAATGCCGTACATATATGGCAAGTAAAGACAGGATACTACGTTTAAAAGAAGAAACCAGGATAAACATCCTGGATGCTTCGCTGCAGATCGTTAAAGAAGACGGGTGGCAGGCTTTGAGCATGCGCAAAATCGCCGATGTAATTGAGTATACCGCGCCCATCATTTACGAATATTTTTCGAACAAGGAAGCGATACTGCTGGAGCTGACAAGGAAGGGTTTTTTGATCCTCGCAAAGGATATGCAAGCCGCTAAAGATAAACACAGGCTGCCGGCCAAACAACTGGAAGCGATGTGGCTGGCCTATTGGCATTTCGCTTTCGCCGAAAAAGAATTATACCAGGTAATGTTTGGTGTGGATGTTAACTGTTGCGAATTGGTAGAGATCATGCCCGAGGCAGAAGGTCCCTCGACACTGGTTAGCGAAGTAATTGAAGAACTGATGTCGCCCAAAAAACCAACTGAAGATGAAGTCTGCGTAAAATATTATACATTCTGGTCGGTAATACACGGACTCATTTCTATCAACATGGTGCGCCGCCCTACATCGGATGAGATCACACAGGAAGTACTTAAAACAGCCATCAGCGGTATTATCCGGTCGATAACCGGTTAATTTTTTTAACGTTATCATAACGATGTTAAACAATTTAACACCGTTAAATAAAAAACAGCACTATTTTATTCACTAAGCAACTAAAACTATGAAAACACAACATCAACCTTTATATCAGTCATTTAACGCTGTTAAAAACATTAATGGCGTTAAGCCGGTCAATCGCCCCAAATATTATCCCTGTTGCATGTAGCGATTCTATACAACAACAAATTCACAAATAATCCACATCACTAATTCACTAACTCAGTAATTCAGTAATTAAAATGAAAAATCTATTTCTTGCGATCATCGCACTTTCCATATACAGTTGTACAACAAAACCGCAAACTGCCGCCGCACCGCCGCCGCCGTCACTGCCGGTAGCAACTATCGTAACAGGCACCGACACCACTTACCAGGAATACCCTGCTTCCATAGAAGGCACGGTGAACGTTGAAGTACGCCCGCAGGTAAGCGGCGCGTTAGACAAAGTATTTGTTGACGAAGGCGCTTATGTAAACGCCGGTCAGCCTTTATTTAAAATAAACGAGCAACCGTACCGCGCAGCTTTAAACAATGCAATAGCCAGTCAGCACGCTGCCGAAGGCGCAGCTGCCAACGCAGAGCTTGAAATTGATAAGCTGACCCCGCTGGTGCAAAACAAAGTGGTTTCCGAATACCAGTTAAAAACTGCAAATGCGGCTTATGCTATTGCGGTGGCAAATATCGAACAGGCAAAAGCAAATGTATCTACAGCAAAAATTAACCTGGGCTACACCTTAATTAAAGCCCCGGTAAATGGTTACATCGGCCGGCTGCTTAAAAAGCAGGGAAGCCTTGTAGCCCCTGCCGATGTCGACGCGCTTACCCAATTATCTGATGTGCATAACGTACACGTTTATTTTTCGCTCAGTGAAAATGACTTCGTGAATTTTAAGGAACAATATCCCGGCGAAACCCTGAAAGATAAGTTAAAACGGCTGCCATCGGTAGCGTTGCTGCTGCCTGACAACACTGTTTATATCAAACAGGGAAAAATTGATATGATAGACGGGCAGTTTGATAAAACTACCGGCGCTATCACCTTAAGGGCCAGCTTTGATAACCCGCTGGGTTTACTACGCTCGGGTAATACAGGTAAGATACGTTTGGGCCTGCAGCACAAGGATGCCCTCATAGTTCCGCAATCTGCGACTGTCGAGATGCAGGACAAGGTATTTGTATTTGCTGTTGCCGACAGTAATAAAGTTAAAAAACAGCCCATTACCATCATCGGCAAAAGCGGCACAAATTATTTGGTTAAAGAAGGCATAAAAGCCGGCGACGAAGTTGTTTTAAGCGGCATTGATCACTTACAGGAAGGGACCGTAATACATCCTGAAAAAGCAACTGATAAGCTGGCGAAAAACTAAAGACGCGTACGCCTCACCCTGCCCTCTCCAAAGGAGAGGGTTCTGAAATTTACAAAATCAAAGCCCCTCATCCTTGGAGAGGGGTTGGGGTGAGGCCACGCGCACTAAACTTACACTAATCTTAAAAGTCATGTTTCAAAAATTTATAGAAAGACCGGTATTAGCTACCGTCATCTCCATACTGCTGGTTATACTGGGGGTCATCAGTTTAACCCGGCTGCCTTTACAGCAGTTCCCTGATATAGCGCCGCCGGCGGTGCTGGTATCGGCTGTTTACCCCGGCGCCAATGCCGAAACGGTGCTGCGTTCTGTAGCGCCATCGCTGGAAGAATCTATCAACGGCGTTGAAAATATGAGCTATATGAGCTCAACCGCCAGTAACGACGGTACTTTAGCAATCACAGTTTACTTTAAGCAGGGCACCAACCCCGACCAGGCTGCAGTGAACGTACAAAACCGCGTGGCACAGGCTACCAGCCAATTGCCGGCAGAAGTTGTACAGCAGGGCATAACTACTACCAAACAGCAAAACAGTTTGATAGGGGCTGTTGGTATGTACACCGAGGATAGCAAAAAATACGACCAGGCATTTGTGGCCAACTATGCGCAGATCAACATTATCCCCGATCTGAAACGTATCCCCGGCGTGGGTTCGGCTACCATATTTGGCGGTATTAAAGATTATTCCATGCGTATCTGGCTTAACCCCAACCAAATGGCTGCTTACAAAATAACCCCCGCCGAAGTGATGACAGCCATACAGGACAAAAACCTGGAAGCAGCGCCCGGTAAATTTGGCGAAAGAAGCAAGGAGACATTTGAATACGTAATTAAATACAAAGGCAAGCTTACCAAACCCGAAGAATATGAAAACATCGCTATCCGCGCAAATGCGGATGGCTCTGTTTTGCATTTAAAAGATGTTGCCCGCGTTGAGCTGGGCGCTTATTCGTACACCAGCGTCACCCACTTAAACGGGCATGATGGTATCGCTATCGGGATCATACAACTGGCAGGCTCAAATGCTAACGAGATACAGATAGCGGTTGATAAGTTGATGAAGAAAGCGTCAAAAGATTTCCCGGCAGGCATCAAATTCAATAACTTTTACAGGACAAAAACAGCCCTTGATGAATCCATAACCCAGGTTGAGCATACATTAGTTGAAGCCTTCATCCTGGTATTTATCGTGGTGTTTATTTTCCTGCAGGATTTCAGGTCTACATTGATCCCGGCCATAGTGGTTCCCGTAGCTATTATAGGTACCTTCTTTTTTATGAACCTGTTTGGTTTCTCTATCAACCTGTTAACCCTGTTCGCGCTTGTATTGGCGATAGGTATCGTGGTGGATGACGCCATTGTGGTGGTTGAAGCTGTTCACGCCAAAATGGAGCATAAGCACCTGGTGCCAAAAGCCGCCACAACCGAGGCTATGCACGAAATTACGGGCGCCATCATATCTATCACCCTGGTAATGGCAGCCGTGTTTTTACCGGTTGGCTTTATGACGGGTTCCGCAGGGATATTTTACAGGCAGTTCGCTTTCACTATGGCCATTGCCATTATGATATCGGCAGTTAATGCCTTAACGCTGAGCCCGGCGCTCGCGGCTTTATTCTTAAAAAGCAAGCCTGCCGAAAATGGCGGCATCACGGTTAAGAAAAGCTTTGCCGAAAAGTTTTATGCCGGCTTTAACAGCAGCTTTAATGCGGTTACCAACAGGTATGTTGGTGGCCTTAAATTCCTGGTTCGTAATAAATGGATCAGTATGGGCGGCCTGGCATTAATAACGCTTGCTACCGTTTACCTGGTACGCACCACAAAATCAGGGTTTATCCCGACAGAAGACCAGGGCTTCGTAGCCATATCCGTTTCAACACCCTCGGGGACATCATTGGATGGCACCACAAAGGTATTGAACCAGGCCGAGAATGTGCTTAATGCTTTGCCGTCGGCAAGGTTTGTTACAGCCATATCAGGGTTTAACTTATTGACCTCTTCAAATAGTCCATCGGCAGCCGTAGTTTTTGTGCTGTTAAAACCTAACAAAGACAGGGGCGCTGTAAAAGACATCAATGCCATACAGGACATCATCAGGGGGAAATTAGGGGCGTTAACCGGCGGCAGCTTTTTTGTATTCAGCTTTCCGACTGTGCCCGGCTTTAGTAACGTTGAGGCGCTGGATGTGGTATTGCAGGATAAAACCGGCGGTAAGCTCGATAAGTTTAGCGGTGTAGCCAACAACTTTATTGGCGAGCTGATGAAAAAACCGGCAATTGCTTACGCGTTTACTTCCTTCAAAGCCGACTATCCGCAATTGCAATTAGAAGTTGACGATGATAAGGCTAACCAGCTTGGAGTAAGCGTTAAAGATATATTGGCAACCATGCAGGCCTATTTTGGCAGCGCCCAGGCCTCGGATTTTAACCGCTTTGGTAAATACTACCGGGTAGTGGTGCAGGCTGATATTGCCGACAGGACTGATCCTTCATCTATCGACCGTGTTTTCGTTAAAAACAAAACCGGCGAAATGGTGCCGATCAATACGCTGGTGAAATTAACCCGTGTGTATGGTTCTGAAACCGCTTCACGTTATAACCTGTTCAACTCCATCGAGATCAACGCGATACCAAAACCCGGCTATAGCTCAGGTGATGCGATAAAGGCAATTGAGGATGTAGCCAGGGAGCAATTACCGTCAGGCTTTGCCTATGAGTTCTCGGGTCAAACCCGTGAGGAGATCGCTTCAGGTGGACAGTCTACTGTTGTGTTCATCCTGTGTTTGATATTTGTTTACTTCCTGCTGTCGGCGCAATACGAAAGCTATATCCTGCCATTGGCGGTTATACTTTCTATTCCTACAGGGATACTAGGGGTATTTATCGTACTGGGCCTAACCGGCATCGAAAACAATATTTACGTACAGGTTGCACTGATCATGCTGATAGGGCTTTTGGCAAAGAACGCCATCCTTATTGTAGAATTCGCCTTGCAGCGCCGCAAAGCGGGAAAACCCCTGGTGGCGGCTGCAATTGAAGCAGCAAGGCTAAGGCTGCGGCCTATCCTGATGACGTCGCTGGCATTTGTGTTCGGGCTGTTCCCAATGAGTATAGCCACCGGGCCATCTGCACAGGGTAACCATTCCATCAGTATAGGCGCCGCCGGGGGCATGGTTTCGGGTGTGATCCTGGGGGTATTTATTATACCTGTTTTATTCGTGATATTCCAGTCATTGCAGGAACGTGTAACCGGGATTCCACTGGCCGTACTAAATAACGGCGAGGCCGATAAAAGAATAAATGATGTGAATGTGTTGGAGTTGCAGGAGGAATATTCGGAATAATGTCGTCCGCACAGTTTGGTCACCCCGCCCCCGAATTTCTTAACCCTCTTTACCGCCTGCGGAAGAGAGGGTGGATGAGCGAAGCGATGTCCGGGTGAGTTAACTGAACGCCACGCATTCAAATAAATACAATTTAAAAATTACAAAATGAAAATATATAAAATCAGTCTCGCTTTTTTACTCTTCGTAATAAGCGCCTGTACCGTATCGAAAGATATACAAACACCAAAGCCTGCACTGCCTGCCAATTTCAGGGATGCAGCAACCGCAAGCGATACTTCCAGTATAGCAGATATCGCATGGAAGAACTTTTTTACCGACCCGGTGCTGCAAAAACTCATCGACAGCGCAGTCATAAAAAATTATGATATGCAGATCGCAGTTAAAAACATAGAAGCATCGCAATTATTGCTTAAGCAGGTTAAATGGAACAATGTCCCAACCGCTGATCTTAATGTTACGGCCAGTTCCGAACGTCCGTCGAATAACAGTTTGGATGGGTTAAGCTTAAGCCAGTATAACCTCGGTACAAACCATATTGAAGATTACTCCGCCAATGTAGCTATATCCTGGGAAGCAGATATCTGGGGCAAGATACGCAACCAAAGCAAAAGCGCTTTAGCTGCCTACCTGCAAACTATCGAAGCAAAAAAAGCTATACAGACCGGTTTGGTTGCAACCGTATCACAGGGTTATTATAACCTGCTGATGCTGGACGCACAACTGGATATAGCCCAAAGCAATGTAAAGCTCAACGACAGTACACTGCGCATTATCCGTTTGCAGTACGATGCCGGGCAGGTTACACTACTGGCCGTGCAGCAAGCCGAAGCGCAGCAAAAATCGGCTGCTGAGTTGGTGCCTCAATTTGAACAGAATATCGCCATACAGGAAAATGCCCTGCGCATCCTAACCGGCGACCTGCCCGATAAAATTGCCCGCAACGCCATTTTGGATCAACTGGCTGTTCCCGAAAATTTAGCCACAGGAGTGCCGGCAGCATTAGTAGGCCGCAGGCCTGATGTGAAAGGTTATGAACTGGCTTTGAATATTGCCAACGCCAACGTAGGGATAAACAAGGCGGCTATGTACCCGGCTTTGCGCATTACGGCAAGCGGCGGCGTAAATTCATTTAAGGCAAGCAACTGGTTCAATATCCCCGCATCGCTGTTTGGTATAGTCGCCGGGAGCGTAGTGCAGCCTTTATTGGATCATAAAGAACTAAGCACGCAATACAAGGTAGCAGAAGTTGAGCGGGAAAAAACAGTGCTGCAATTCAGGCAATCGGTGTTAAATGCGGTGGGCGAAGTATCGGACGCGCTGGTGAAAATTGAAAAACTAAAACAACAGCAAACCATTGCGGCCGGTCGTGTAAGCACCTTACAACATGCCACTTCCAATGCCAGCCTGCTGTTTAAAAATGGTATGGCTAACTATCTTGAAGTGATCACCGCCCAAAGCAACGTACTGCAGGGCGAACTGGAACTGGCATCCATAAAAAGAGATGAGTTAAGTGCAGTTTCGGAGCTTTACAGATCGTTAGGGGGTGGGTGGAAGTAAATTAAGGCTTTGTAAAAATCCTTTAGCAGGAATGTTAAAGGATTTTTTTTGCACCAAGGGCAACAGTGATATTTTAAAGCTGGGGCCTGTGCGATTCCCCTCTCAGGAGGCACATCCGGCGCACAAGCCCGTTTAGGGCGGTTTTATTTTTCAGCAAACTTTGCGGCCATTTCATTCAACTCCGCGTTGCTGATGGTTTGGCCACCGCTCGTAATAATAATGCGATACCTGAAAGTCACCTCCTCACCCTTTTTAAGCTTTAGGTTTATTGCCGATTTTCCATTGGTAAAAACCTTTTCGCCAAGCGGGTTAGCCGCAAATAAGCCATAACCACGGGCATGCCAGAATGTGGGGTAATTGGGATTTTTAGGATGATCTATGATGGCAATACTCACCGAGTCGGCGTCCATTTTGCCAAAAACTTTGCACCATACGCCCCGGGTGCTCCAGGCATCGTTGCCGGTTTTACCGAAGCTGGTGAGATAATCGCCATTGGGGATATGGTCGGTGCCGCCTTTTACTACGGTTACGTTACCTTTATTGTCGGTAAATTCCTGGTCTGCTGTGGTAGGTATTTGTAATTCGTGCGCCAGGCGTAAGCCCAGCATACCGTCTTTGGCATCGTTAAACGCAATATCGGTATCAGCTTTTAGCGTAGTAAAACGGTCGATTATTCGCTGGTTCCTGTCCCCGCTAAATTCAAAACGGGTGGTTTCTTCCAGTAATACCTGTTTTTGCTGGTTAGTCCAGTTGGCGTGATAGGCGAGTTTACCTGTAATACCATTTTTCGTTTCAAGTATCTTATCAGTACGTATCCAGCCATAAAGGTGCTTTTTATCTTTAGGGATGGCGTACGAGTTGTTCCAGAAATCAAGGCCGTTCACACTTTCAAAATTAAGCCAAAGGCCGATATGGTGGGGATGATCGTTTGGTTCTCCCGGCCTTGGATCAAGCGGGAAACCACGAGTAACCATAGTGCCGTTTGCCGCGTGGATAGGGAATAATACCGGCTTTTCCAGACTATCAGGATACAGGAAACTGGTAAACGGTTTGCCGCCAATAAAAACATCGATTTTGTTTTCGGTTGGTGATTTTACCACCGAGACTGTTTCTTTTTTCTGAGCCGTCGCTGGCGCACTGATGAAAGCAAGCGCAACAATGAAATATAAGATATTGGGTATCCTCATAGCTTGTGTATTTTGAGAGCGTCAGCAATTAAGAGCCACAGGTAGTTTATTTCCTCTGTCTTGGTTCTTGACTCCTGGCTCTTTACTACGAATATTTAAACACCTTCCCATTCGCCATCACCTCCTGGGTTCCTTCATCAAAAGTGGCCTTATAGCCGGTATGTACGGCGGCGTTGGTCATGATATTGGCTATTGCATGGCTGTAACCTGCTTCGACCGGTGCATTGGGTCGTTTGCGGCTGCGCACACATTCCATCCAGTTGCGCACGTGGTTGGAGGTAAGCACATCGCCACCCGTATTGGCAGAGGCTACCACCTTTTCAGTACTTTCAAGGCTAATCTCAGGCAGCAAGTTGGCTTTCATCCCCATGGCCGCAGCCATCTTTTCGGTAAGGCCGCCGGTTGGCGATACTTTGTTGGTGTTGAGATTTAACTCGCCGCCGTTTGAATAATATATTTCGGCAGGGTTTTCGTCGCCATTATGCATCCGCGAAGCAAACGTTACCTGGAAGCCTGTCGATGGATCATCCAGCGGTCCGTAATCAAATGCGGCGGTTATGGTGTCCCAGTTTTTGCGGCCGTCCTTCCACATATAAATACCGCCATTGGCGACAACGCTTCGCGGATGTTTTAGCCCGCTGAACCAATGTACCGTGTCTATCTGGTGGCTCATCCACTGACCGGGCAGGCCTGAAGAATACGGCCAGAACAGGCGAAATTCCAAGTATTTGCGCGGGTCGAATGCTTCATAAGGTCGGTTCATTATCCAGCGTTTCCAGTCGGTATCTTCTTCTTTTAAAACGCCTAAAAGCTCCGGCCGGCGCCACCGGCCTGGTTGGTTAACATTCCAGGTTAATTCAACCATCGTGATAGGTCCAAACTTGCCCGAGCGGATAAAATCATTGGCGGCATGGTAGTTGGCCCCGCTGCGGCGCTGTGAGCCTATCTGCACAATTTTGCCCGATTCCTTTATAGCTTTCAGGGCTGCGCGGTTATCTTCCATGGTTTCGGCAAAAGGCTTTTCCACATAAGCATCGCAACCTGCTTTTACCGCTTCAATGGCATGTCGTGCGTGCTGAAAATCGGCCGTGCTGATAAACACCGCATCTACGGCCTTGCTGTCATATAGTTCTTC
>Ga0207060_10209_pt1 | contig 20625 bp, 15 predicted proteins | sample Alteio_BWMinCont_30_FD_153270 | JGI IMG/M metagenome (GOLD analysis project Ga0207060, IMG submission 153270) | Enriched cells from forest soil in Barre Woods Harvard Forest LTER site, Petersham, Massachusetts, United States -... | ecosystem: Environmental > Terrestrial > Soil > Temperate forest >...
CTGCCAAATGCTGCTGAACAGAATTGAATAGAGCGTGAGATGGAAGTTACCTAGCCATTCTGTTGAGCCTAGAGCTGTCGTTTTGTTCGTAAGGTCATTTGAGAAGTGATAATCGATGGGTGATGGTCCTTCCAGTTTCAGTCCACTGAGGATTCCACTCTACTTGTGGGTCGCGGCATGGGGAATCACGGAACTTTTCGTCCTTTTTTGGATGGTCTATTCGTCCTTCAAGACAAACCCGGAATTTCTTAGGAATATTTGGTCGCTCCCGAGCTCGCTCAACTTTGCAAATTATGCGAACGACCTGACCGGCAATACGAGTCCTCCAATTCCAATCGGACAGTATCTTCTTAATTCCGCCGTTGTTTCGTTCGGTTCTATTATTGGAATCCTCGCGGTATCCATTCCGGCTGGTTACGTTCTCTCGAAGAAATCTAGGTACACCGATCTTCTCTTTTACTTTTTCTTGGCTATGATCGCGATTCCGCCGCCCGCTGTTTTGATACCTCTAGTCTACACGGTGAGGGGTTTCGGATTGGGCAATAGTTTCATCGGCATCATTTTGCCGTACATCTCATTCAATGTCCCGTTTTCGATCGTGCTTTCGAGGGCATTTTTCAAATCATTTCCAAAAGAATTGGAGGAAGCAGCTAGAATGGATGGTCTTTCTGACATGGGTGTCTTCCTAAGGATGGTTCTTCCTCTGTCACCCGTAGTTGTCGTAATCCTGCTCATAGTTAACTTCCCTAACGTCTGGAACGAGCTTCTTTACGCGATAGTTCTGCTTCAGACAAACAACGTGCGAACGGTACAACCTGGATTGTTGTTATTCTCTAGCGCCTTTGGCAGCCAATGGAGCGAGATTTTTGCGGGCATGGTCATGACCTCGTTACCCATGATTATCTTCTACATCATCTTTCAGCGCTATATAGTAAAGGCGCAGTTTCTGGGTGCCCTAAAAGGGTAGGCTGTTTCAGGATAGATTCTAAGAAAATCTACAGGTTTTTCTGACCGATTTCAAGTCGAAAAGAATACATTTTGGAGAGAATTGCCCCCGTCATCGTTGCCGCAAATGCAGTAGCTCTGTACGAACCGGGTTCGAGGTCTGCAAAACAGATGAGCGCTTCTCCGGTCCCAAGCGGGAGGAGGCTAAGTGCAGAGGAAGAAAAACGAACAGGTTTACCTTTCAATGAAATAATGATGTAGACCGTCGCAATCAGTTGAATAGAAAGTTCGCTTGAAAACGGTAGGGTCACAAGAGCGCCACAAAAAGGCTTTGAGACCGGTCCCACTGCTTCGCCCGGAGTAAGAGAAGAATTCGAATAACCCTGGATTTCCAGTGTGGGCGGATGCAAAAGAGTAAGGAAATTTAGTCTTCGGTTTTTGATTTGAATTTTGTATCTGCCGGGAGCAATCGAATTCGGAACGATAAACTCTGAACGACCACTGCCGTTGGACTCCGCTTTGAGTATCGCAACCGCAACGTCCGGGTTGTCACCCTGGACTGTGGTCACAAAATAGACTTCGTCCGAAAGTAGACCTTTTGCTTCTAGGGTCACTTTGTATCCGATCGATGCCCTTTTCGTACTCAAAGCTGCCATAGAGTTCAACTTGAAGCGTTGTTCGACATCAGGAATTATTCCACTTTCTGAGCTCACTCGAACAGGCACCATAGTCTGCAACTCCCCACGATCGCCACTTGTGGATACTTCCGGGATAACAAATGTTGTTGAAATAGGTTTAGATCCTTTTCTCTCGACAACGAATTCGCCAACCTCGACATCTCCAAAAAGGATTTTGTACTTTCCGGCGTTTTCAAATCCAGAAGCTTCTGCGACGACCCTTGTTCCAACCGTCCCTGCTTTCGTTTTGATCTTTAGCTCAGACAATTATTGAATGATGGACTTTTTTGAGGCTTCGTTTTAAACTTGAGTCCCAATTCTCGCCTACTAAATCTCTCGCAGAGACTTTGCAAAAACCAGATAACTATTTTACAGAAGCAAAGAGACCCGGCGTCAGCTCCATTGATGAAATACTCGATCTCGCTTGATATGATACTGCCAGATGTACCGTTTGAGAAGAGAGTGGGAGTTGTTGCAAAAGAGGGTTTTCAATATATTGAATTCTGGGGATGGAAAAATAGAGATATTGATGCGCTTCAGCGGGAACTGAAATCGAATAGTGTCGGTGTAGCTCTTTTTGCGGGCCATCGAAAAAGTTCAACCATAGATAGCAGGTACCACGAGCGATTCCTTAAGGAAATTAGAGAAAGTATTGATCTCGCGCACAAACTGGACTGTCAAAACATAGACGTTTACAGCGATGAGCTCTTGGAAGGGAAAACAGACGTCACTCCGAAAATCTACCCCGCTCGCGCAAGTTCGCTTCCATACAAAAAGAAGTTCGCCAACCTGCTCAAAGCGATGGAAAAGGGTGCAGACTTGGCAGAAAAAGAGGATGTTGTTTTACAGCTCGAAGCGCTGAATCTTTTCGACCATCCCCGGTACTTTCTTTCGAAATCCGAAACTACTCTTGAGGTGATAAGGAAGGTGAACAATCCCCATTTGAAAATGTTGTATGATATTTACCATATGCAGATCTCCGAGGGAAACATAACAAACACTCTGCTTGAGAATCTCGACAACGTCGGCCACATTCACGTCGCCGATGTCCCCGGAAGACACGAGCCTGGAACCGGAGAACTGAATTACGACTTTATTTTGGGACAGCTGCACGAAGCCCGCTTTAAGGGAACCGTGGGCTTTGAATACTTGGCGGAAAAAAATGACAAGTCAGCTCTCCAATCGATCCATCAACTTGCTTCTCGCTGGAGTTGATAGCCGGTGCTCGTTATTCCGGAAACCAAGCTAAGAAATATTTCGATTGATCTTTTCGAGGCGGCAGGGGTCTCACAGTCTGAATCTGATATTGTAGTAAATCATCTAATCGAGTCGAGTCTCGCCGGAGTGGATTCTCACGGCATAGTCCGGGTTCCCGAATATCTAGGGCGAATACTTGGCATAAGTGGCTACGGAGATATGTACGAGGTCGTTCCCGGCGCAAAGTTCGTGATCGAGCGGGAGACCACCACGACCGCGGTTATAGATGGAGGCTGGGGATTTGGTCAGGTGGTCGCGAGAAAAGCAATGGAGCTCGCGATTAACAAAGCCAAGAAATATTCCGTAGGCATCGTCGCCGGTAGAAATGTGGATCACGTAGGAAGAGCGGCCGAATATCCGCAGATGGCAGCTGCTCAAAACATGATCGGGGCAATGTTTGTCAAAGTGGTTCCGGTGATGTCGCCTCTTGGAGGCAAGGGAAGAGTTCTCGGAAATAATCCGCTGAGCATCGCAATTCCTGGTGGAGCGGAAAATCCGATCGTTGTCGACATTGCAATGAGCGTCGTAGCCGGGGGCAAGGTGATAATTTCCAGGGAAAAGGGAGAAAAAATACCGGACGGCTGGGTACTGGACAAAGAAGGAAATTCCACTACAGATCCGGCTGAATTCATGGCCGGAGGTTCTCTTGTTCCATTCGGCGGACACAAAGGCTATGCTCTCGGAGTAGTTATGGAAGTCATCGGGGGAATTCTCAGTGGAGCAGGAGCGTTGTCGGATTACAAGGGAAACAATGCCTTCACGCTGCTTGCTATGGATATTGAAGCCTTCATGGACATAAGCGAATTCAAATCCAGAGTCGATAAGCTCGAGCGCGATTTGAAGAACTCACCGAAAGCTCCAGGCGCTAACGAAATATTCGTTCCCGGCGAGCCAGAATTCAAAACGAGAAGTCGACGATTAATCGAAGGCATTCCCATCACCGAGAAAACCTGGAGTAACATTCAGGAATTCGCGACACGATTAGGCGTAACGATGCCCCCCACATAGACTCGATAAAATAACAAGCCACGCAAAATCAATAAGATAAATAATTGAGGAGGAAAAATAGAACTCTTGCAAAAATGTTTGTTTGCCCCGGGAAAGCTTTCGGGAAGATTTCCATCTGACCTCAAATCGTATTTCGAGGAAAATGGGATCGAGCTCATCGAGAATCCATTTGGGAAAATCATCTCTGGAGAGCAGTTAACCTCCACCATCAAAGATTATGATGCTGTAATTGCCGGTGGAGAACCGTACAATGCGAGCACACTAAAGCTCGCTTCGAAATTGAAGATTATCGCCAGAGTCGGTGTAGGATACGACAGAGTCGATCTAAATGAGGCTACGAAGAGAGGAATCTTCGTAACTTGGACTCCAATTCCAGAGATTGCTCGCGCTGAAGCTGAACATACTTTCGCTTTGATACTTTCTTTTGAAAAGAAAATTCCGTTTATGAATTCTGAAGTTAGGGAGGGAATATGGGAGCCAGAAAAATGGGGCGCGAGCATTGATGATCTATATCACCTCAAACTTGGAATTGTCGGGCTGGGGAGAATCGGGAGCGAGGTCGCAACAAGGGCAAAGGCTTTCGGAATGAATGTCGCCTATTATGATGTAGAAAGAAAAAATGAAATCGAGAACCAACTTGGAATCAAGTTCCTGCCTCTTGACGAGCTTCTCTCTGAAAGTGATATCATTTCTCTCCATATTCCGTTGATGCCTCACACGCGGAACCTAATGAATCAAAACACTCTCGGAAAAATGAAAAAAAGCGCGATCCTGGTAAACACTTCCAGAGGACCGATTGTCGATTCGCATGCGCTTTATTCTGCTCTAAATGCCGGTGTTATCGCAGGTGCGTGCCTCGATGTCCTTGACGAGGAACCACCTTCAAGCGATCACGTTTTCTTCAGATTGGGGAATCGTCTCCCAAATTTGATACTCACTCAGCACGTAGGATACGGCCCTTTTACAGGCAGGGCTCTCGTTTATTGCGCAGCCGAGGATGTCATGAGAGTTCTACGGGGAGAGGCACCACAATACCTTTTGAATAAAGAACTGCTGAATGATAGGAAAACAATATGAAAATGAGTTCACGCCGTGTGGTTTGCGTTTCAAAAATTACCATAACTAGACAGCATTAGAAATCAGTGATAATTTGAGTAATCTGCGACTAGTCAATTTAGTAAAATCCTACGAACCTCCTGTGCTGGTTGTCGATCATGTGGATCTCGAGGTTCCTGACGGTAGTTTTGTCGTATTGCTTGGTCCGTCAGGATGTGGAAAAACCACAACTCTACGGTGCATTGCCGGCATGGAAACCCCGGATTCGGGAGATATTTTCATCGGGGAAAAGCGAGTGAATAAACTACAACCGAAAGAAAGAGACGTTGCAATGGTTTTTCAGAATTACGCGCTTTATCCGCATATGACCGTTTATCAAAACATGGCATTTCCTCTTAGGATGCGACATGTTGCGAAAAATGAAATTGATTCCCGGGTGAAAGAAGTAGCTAAGCTTCTCAATATCGATCGTTTATTGCAGAGAAAACCCAAACAACTGAGTGGCGGAGAGCAACAGAGGACCGCTCTGGGGCGAGCAATAGTTAGGCGGCCAAAGCTTTTTCTGATGGACGAGCCACTGAGCAATCTGGATGCGAAACTGAGATTTTCAACTCGCACCGAGATCAAAAGGATCCAGAAAGAAATTGGAACAACTACAGTCTATGTTACCCATGATCAAGCCGAAGCGATGGCTCTCGCTGACAAAGTCGGAGTGATGAACAAAGGGAAGATACTCCAATACGATCCACCGGGTCAGCTGTACTTGCGACCGAAGACGACTTTTGTCGCAGGATTCATGGGAAGTCCCCCTATGAATCTGATCAAAGCTTCGCTGGTCGAGAAATCTGATGGGATAATGGTGCTTGACGCGGGCAAACTAAAGTACACGGTGCCAGCGACCTGGTATGATACCATAAAGAATAACGTAACTGGCCCCGAGGTCTATCTCGGAATCCATCCAGAAGATCTTAAGATTTCCACCTCGCCCACTGCCGAGACAATATTCGAAGCTGATGTATACCTCGTTGAACCCGTTGGTGCCAACATACTAGTCGACATCAAAGTGGACGGCTCAATATTCAAGGCGATTAGTCCTCCATTAACGCTTAACTTAGGCCAGAAAGTGTATGCGAGTTTTCCTGACTCTAAAGCCCACGTCTTTGATGCAAAAACCGAACAATTGATAATCTAATTTTTGAAAGAGGCTGAATGCTTTCAAAATTTGATTTTCAACAAAGACAGAGCGAGGGCTTACCTAGACAAATATGCCCTAAAAGCTGTCGTCGCGACTTCACCCGTCAATGTTTCTTACTTTACCGATTTAGACTGCTGGATGTATCGCAGTTTTCGGGAAAACATGCAACACCCCGGCGCTCCGGACTCGCTTATGCAGTCTTATGCCATTGTAGATCCTAGTTTCGACATTGATCTAGTAATCAGAGGAGACACTGCTCCTTTCGCCTCAGATTTGAATCTCTCTGATATCATTCCTTACAGCGAGGTAATTGGTCGCCAAAGTGTTCCGAAAGGCAGGTCGTCAAAAGCTGCGACAAGCTCTATTCCAGACAGCCCGGGCGCAGCTCTCGTTAAGGGATTACGCGAGAAAGGAATCACACGCGGCAAGGTCGGAATAGAATTCAACAATTTGAGCGAACACTCGAAAAAAACCCTGAAGAAGGAACTGCCAGGTCTCCGACTATTCGATTGTACCGATTTTATCCGCATGATTCGAATGGTGAAAACGCCCGAAGAAATTGAGCGATTGACGAAAGCAGCAGAGGTTAATGAAGATTCTATCTTGGCTGTATCAAGGAAAGTCAAAGCAGGAATGACGATGGGAGACCTGATTTTGCAATACAATATTGAAATTGCTCAGAGAGGAGGAATTTACGATCATTTCATCTTTTCGCCGAATGGAGTCGGTTTCTCAAATATCCCCTCGTACAAAATCAGCGCTGGCGAACATGTGGCTGTTGACTTCGGCTGCATCTTGAACGGTTACTATTGCGACAGCGGAAAATCTCTCATTTTGGGAAATTCGTCTACCGAGTGGCTCGAAAAATATCAGATATTGTGGAACAATCTTGACGAAGAAAGAAAATCGGTCAAGCCGGGTACATTGCCATCGCGGATCGTTGAGGACATGGATCAGAGACTTTCGGAGCAAGGACTAGCAAAAGTCGGTGCCCACGGTCACGCGATAGGACGGGAACCTAGAGAGATTCCTGTGATAATGCCCACTAACTACAAAGAATTCCATGATGATGTAATCAAAGGTAGCACCGACATTCCGATTGAAGAAGGGATGACCATCAACCTGGAATCTGCACTTTTACTTCCAGGAAAGGGGTCTGTGCACGTAGAGAGGACATTTCTGGTTTCTAAAGACGGCTGTTCCGAATTGTGGGCACAGAAGGAAAGGCTCCCATTGATGGTTTGAAAAAAGAATTTTCCATCATCGCCATTTATTACTCGATCTGAAGTTGGACAAACTCACCATATGGATTTATACCGAGACCTAGAATAGCCGAACTAGTGTTTTCCTGCTGCCTAAAGTTCACTTGTTAATGGATGGCTATTTCGATCTCGACAAGAGCACCTTCTTACCCGGTGAAAGTGGATCTTATTCTGGCGCTGCTAAAGGTTTGTTGATTTTGACCGACAAGGAAAAGATCCTTGTAGACACTGGAATTGGGGACTTGCCCGATCTCCCGAAATATCAAGAGTTGAGGAAAACCCTCTACATCCATAGGGAAAAGGGTCAAGGAATAAAGAGCCAGCTACGAAAACACGGGTTGAGACCGAAGGATATCTCGATAGTGGTCAATACCCATCTGCACACCGCCCATTCCGGTAATAACTCCCTTTTCACTGATGCCAAATTCTACGTTACATCAAAAGAATGGCGTGCGGTCGAAGATCTAGAGTCACGGGATCCAAACCAAATGTCATATGTCAGAGAGAATTTTGATCGTGAAAAAGACGAGATCGTTTTGAAAGGGGAATACAAATTGACGGACGAGGTTACTCTTTTGCCGACGCCGGGTCACACAATTGGTCACCAATCCGTTATTGTAGATTGCGACAGCTACAAGCTCGTTTATTGCGGGGACGTCTCTCCTCTCAAAGAGAATCTGCAAAGAAAAGTAGCGATGGCTAGTGTCGATCCAAAAAAGACGATCGAATCAATGAAGAAGCTCATGAAGATTCCAAATTCAAGATGGATTTTTTCTCATGATCCGAATCAGCTGAGCATGCGAAGCGCTTACCATATGAATTGAAAGCCACCCGCGGGAGCAAAGAAGTACTTTGAAAATAGGTTTGCACGAGTCAACATGGTGGTACACCTCGATCGACCCGATAGATGGAATCAAAATAGCAAAGAAAATAGGATTTGATGCCTATGATGTTTTTCCGGGTCATGAAATATCAATAAAACAAAAACGAGCAATTCGGGAAACGCTTGAGGAAAACGGTCTCAAGTGCAGCGCTCTGACACTTGTAGCAACCGCACTTTCAGACTTCAGCGATGCAGTCCGTGATTTTACGACTCGCTGGGTCAAAGAAAATTTGGACTTCGCTTATGATCTCGAAGCTGAGACATTTTGTCTTCCTCTAGGCGAATACGTCTGGGAAAAGCAGGAGATCAGGCCAGAGATTCAATGGAATTGGACGGTTGAAAAAGTAAGGGAGATCGGTGATTATGCTCAGGGTTTGGGCATTCCCGTTGGATTGGAGTTACATGCCCACAAGACTTCTTTGATTTATTCTGTAGACTTGATGAAGAAATTCCTGGATGACGTAAACCACCCTTTTGTAATGGCCAATGCTGATGTATCGCACCTCCACATCATGAAGGATCCGCCTAAAAAATTGTGGGATCTAAAAGGTAGAATTGTTCACGTCCACTTTTCGGACAACAACGGAATTGTGCATGGAGACCTGCCGCCAGGCCGGGGAACTGCTCCTTTGAAGGAATATCTGCGCACTTTGAACGAGATGGGTTTTGACGGGACCGCAACAATTGAGCTAGAATTCTCACCGGACCCAGATAAGATAATTGAGTGGGTGACAGAAGCTTATGTGAACACGGCAAGAATGATGAGCGAACTTGGCATAAGATCGAAAACCTAAAACTGCCTAGATTTTGCGGGCCACTTCAAAAGCGTCAGCTATAGTGTCTCCAATCTGTCTTCCAGCAATGTTGCAATCTCCTACAATGTAGCTCTCTTTTACTTTCTTAGAAACGAGTTCATACAAAGTATCGTCAGGAATCCGACCGGTTTCGAGAATTACTGTGTCAATTGGCTCGCGCGAAAATTCCTCGTCAGTGTAAATATTGTAGAGCACAACTTTTCTTTGGGTAATTTCACGAACAAAAGAATTCGGAGTAAATCTAACTCCGGACCGCATTGCGTTTTCATAGACATAGGGTAGTTGCAGGGACCAGTGTAGCTCGGACCCGGGAGATGCATCTCTTGTAACCAATTCAACCTTGGAGCCAGCCCGTGCCAGCTTGTCGGCTAGTCCAAGCCCTTGAATGAATGCTGACTCATCAAGTATCAGAATATTCTGCCCCACTTTCACCTTTCCGCCAAGGACATCATCTACACTATTGGAGTACTCATACCCTTTGATTTCCTGATAATCAAAGGATTGCGTTCCATTCCGGATCGGACGACTCCCTGTCGACATTATGACACAATCTGCTCTGGTTTCTGAGAGCACGAAGTCGACCACTTCTTCATTATTTTGAATCTCTGAATGAAGTCTTACTTTGACTCCCAGCCTTCTGATTTCCTTCTCATACCAGTGGGAAATTGAAATGATATCCTCGCGCTTCGGAAGCGAGGCCGCCAAGTTCATTTGACCGCCTAGGCGATCCTCTTTTTCGAAAAGGTGAACTTCGTGCCCCCTCAGAGCACAAGTTCTCGCCGCTTCCATTCCAGCTAATCCTCCTCCAATTACCAGAATGTTTTTCTTTCTTGAAGCTCGCCCTTCGCCAAAACCGAGCTCTAGCTCGCGACCAACCATCGGGTTAACGGTGCAGCGCATTGGTTGTCCTCGCTCAACGTTTCCAATGCACATCTGATTATCTCCGATGCACGACCTAATCTCCTCCAGCCGATCTTCCCTTAGCTTGTTAGGGAGCTCAGGATCGGCTATCAAAGCTCTTGTCATTCCGACGAGATCCGCTGATCCTTCTGACAATATCTGCTCAGCAAGGGCGGGATCCACGATTCGCCCGGTGGCTCCCATCACAGTTTTTGTTAAGACTTGCTTTATCTCGCGTGCTGCCGGAATCTGAAAACCGAACGGCGCATACATCGGCGCGATAGAGATGTGCGTGTATTGATTTTCATAGCCAATATCGACATTCAACAAATCCAGTTTTCCGTCTAATCTTCTCGCAATTTCAATCTGATCATTTAGGTCGTTGCCCGACGCAAACTTTTCGTCGGCGTTCAAACGCATGCCGATCGCAATTCCGCTGCTGGTCGACTCTCGTATATCCTTGATTATTTCAAAAAATATTCTGAGGCGATTGTCGAGGGAGCCGCCGTAATTATCTGTCCGGCGATTTGTAGCTTTAGAATAAAACTCTTCAAGGAACATGCCGTGCGAGGCGTGCAGGTCAACCCCGTCAGCACCACCCAACTGCGCGAATTTAGAAGCGACCCCATGCGCCCTCACAATGCTTTCTATATCTGACTCAGTAAGGGATCTTGGGGTCACTCTGGCGGGTCCGCCGGGTAATGGCGATATGCTCCGGTGCGCTCCTCTGTTTCCACCCGCCATGGCGAGTTGAACAAAAAGTTTGGCTCCGTACTCGTGCACGCCTGACGAGAGCTCCTTGTAGAAGTCAACTATGTGAGAATCGTAACCTTTGTACGGCCATGCATCGACAGGTCCCTGAGGGAATTCGCCGATATCCTCAACTGGAGAAACCATTGAAATTTCAATGAGCCCGGCTCCGCCCTTTGCTCTTGCCTTGCAGTACGCTGATAATTTGTGAAGGTCATACAGTGTAGCATGAGGAAGAATTTGGATCCTGTTCTTGATCGTGACAGGACCAACATTCAAGGGCTGGAACAATTTTTCAAACATATGATAGACCGCCCGCTCAGATTCAATTTGACCTTTTCAATGTTGTTTGACAGAACGCCTCGTCAACATCTTTCCAATTATGCTCGAGACCAGTTATGGTCATAGATTGGCTGGATTTTGCGACGTTGTCATCGGTCAGAAGTTTCTCACCGTGGCTGACTCAATGGTAATATCCGGCACAATCCATATGAGTTTAAATCAAAAGAGCCTCTGTTTCGGAGATGTGCCAGCTTTGAAAACGAGCATCTGGAACGTTTGCCCGCAGGATGTTTCTCTCGCAACGAATGATCCTTCTCTTAGACTCACGCAGCTAGCACTGTCTGGATATGCTCAGCTATCCGCAGATAGTATGCTTAGAAAAGAAAACAATGGAAAGTTATTGCCGATAATCGAAAGGGCAGTTGATGAGCTGGATCGGACTTTCCAATCGAAACCGGAAAATCGTTCAAAATGCGTTGAAGTTCTTTTAGAGATCTCGCTTAATCTTCTCGGAATGGAACGCAAGCGCGCAGGTTTCACCGACGATGAGACCACTGATGCTCTCTCAAGGATAACCAGGGCTCTACAAAAATGGGAACTCGCTGCTGGCATTCAGGCATTCCAGCTAGTCATAGATCAAACGCTGACTTCGATGAAGATGGTTCTTAGCGGAAAGGGAATGGTTGCAAAGATGGCCGAAGAGATAGAAGGCAAACTGAGCTCTAAAGATCTTGCAAAAAGCTTCATCGAATCTTCAAAGGACGTGATTCAAAACAACATCTACTATAGGATTGTCGACGGTAAGCTGAGCAAGTTCGGGAACGATTCTGCTACGGGGTTAAGGTGGGCAAGGCATCTTGGTGCCGTTCAGGTTTCCAGTAATCCCGTAATTGCGGCAAGGGCCTACGAGGAAATTGCGGATCTATGGAAGAAATTCGACGCGGTCGCCGCAACACATCCCGAGTGGAGCGAAGACCCTGAAAGATTTGAAGATGAAATAGCCCTTTACGGTACAGTCACGTCCCTGCTACCGAACATACTCGACTTTCGCCCGATAGCCCTACTGTCTGACTTCAAGGACGGAATGGTCAGCATACAGCTGAATCCCCAAAAGGCAACGAACATTGAAGAGAGTGTGAAAGATGCTCTAAAATTCTGCTCTATTCTGGGGGACATACTTCAAGAATACGATATATTTTTGACTGGCAAGGCTGCAACCGAAAAAGCAAGACTGAACATCGTTTTCAAAGTTTCAACATCCGGAGTTGAAGCACTCGGCTTGACTGAAAATCTTGACGGCAGAGGAATAGGAACCAACAACACTGTAACCTTTACAGTTGCTCAGGAAATCCGAATGACTCTAATCGTGATGAAGGGACTTGCTGCTGCTCTAAAATCTGGAATGCCGATCACCACGGTTTACATGACGAACATGGAGGGAAGACTGGAAGACCATTTGCGCGAAAGTAAGGCGGCGAGAATTCTCGGAATGTCCCTTGAAGCTGTTTCAGATAAAGAATCGAGAATCATCGCTCTGGCTGAAAAAGTTGGTGCGAATAATGACTTGAAAGGACTGAGCTCTCTTGAAGACCGGATCAACGCCTTGTCAAGTAAGAAATATCTGAAGTCGCTCACTGATGAGTGGTTTGTCAGGGCAGTAGGAATCAGCAAAGCAGACGAACTACAACAATTGGAAGCAGACATTCGAATGTCTGGAATCTATGTAACAAGAAGAGTATTCCAGACTCTTTTCAGCCCAGAAATGAAGCCCAAATTAATCAAATATCTCTGTAAAGAATTTGAAATAACCGAATCTCAAGCCACCAAGATCATAGAGGCCATCGATCTTTTGCCCGCTTCGAAAAGACGGGCAGAAGATACCTATCTTGTGCTCGGCAACTCACTTTTCTCAAACTTGACAAATACAGAGTTTCCTGACCACCAGCAGAAGGTTTTGCAAAGATCTCGTGAACCTGGATTCAGACTGCAAGATTTTGAGAACTCGATTTCAGAAGAACCTGATCTTAGGATTATTGAAAGGCTGTTAGAGATTCCCGACTTTAAGCGGGCCTACAACCTCAATTCTGACCTGGTCGGTCAACTACGGAGGATTGGAATAGAGACTTCTGAAGAAGAGTCGGGGATCAACCCTGGTGAATGGTCATCCTACGGTCCAGTAAGAAAAACGATGGATGAGTTCAACAGCGCTTACCTTTCATTTCGGAGCAAGTTAGTGAAATTTGTGGCCAAATCTGGTACCGATCGAGAAATCGAAATTACAAATGTGGCCAAAGCCAGGTAACAATTCTGTTTCGAGATTTCGAAACGGCTCCATGAAATGGCTGGATCTCTCATTCAGGCTTCAATGATTTTTCGATCTGTTTTTTCTCTTCTGTCCACTCGAGATCTCCTCACGACTGTGACCACACTAGCTGCAATTAGGACAGCAATCGCTATCCCAATGAGTGTGATATTGGTGAGATTAAACAGGTCGAAGGAACTGGAAGGCTGAGAGACTGTCTGTTTACTAATAGTATCGTACTGAACGTCAGGAGGGATTTCTGTCATTGCGGCACCAGTTCGGACGGAAAGAGAGGGAATTTTGCTTCCAGCAAGGATTTTGGTGCCGTTAATCTGAAGCGAGGCAACTGCATCTTTCGTCAGCGATACGTTTCGGTAAGTAAAATAAGCGACGAGTTGGCCATTTACGGTCAGATTAACTGAGAGCGTCGACCGCACGTTTTCCAGACTTTGAACCGTAACAAGATAAGTGTCATTGGCGTTCTCGAAGGCGGCAAAGTTGCCGCTTAAAGTGGAGACAAACGACCCTGTTCCAGCTGTTCCATTTACTCCACCCCCTGGATTGAAACCTAGAGTCTGGTTGGTCCTTGAATCCGAGATCCTAATCAAAGTGTCAGGTGTTACCGAAAATTTCTCCCCGCTGAGTGGGCTACTATTTCCCAAGGAAAGATTGTAGCTAAAATCTTTCTCAGGTAACGGATTGCCTCGGACAATTGAAGCAATGATCGACTGTACTTTTTGATTGCTAGGCAGATTGACAAGCCCGGATGAGTCATTCGAACTGTACGGGACATAGTACGTGGCTGTGGCGGTCGAAAGCTGCTCTGAAGAGACTTGATACGTTCCATCGCCGTCTACAAATTCTGGAACCATTGAAACTGGTTGTCCATCAAAGATGATCCCCGTCGCGGACTGAGCCGGTTTAAGATCGAAAAATCCGAGAGTGCTGATTCCATAGCCTATTATCGCATATTGCTTTACAGCACCCGGGAGCGGTGCAGGATTGCTCATACTGCCAAGCGAGTTGGCGAGAGTATAGAAATTGTCTGCCAAACTCGGATTAAGCCTCCATCCAATTGTACCGTTCAGATAGTAAGGTAATTGGGTTGATGAATTAGTCAGCAGCCCTTGAGTCGCGTTTGAGCCGAGAGGAGTTGAAGGACATTCAGTTCCTGATTCGACGCAAATGCCAGAGTACTCAACACCCGCTACGAGCTGTGAAAAATTCAGCCCGACCGACAAGCCTCCGGTTTGATCGTAGACACAAGTAAACTGGCAAGAAAGTTCGTAAACGGAAGGCATGTTTTGGGACAGGATTTTCATCGTTTCCTGATCAATCGTAGGGTTCCCAAGGGTCTCACCGTTGATTAGGGCAGATAGGCCACGTGGTGATCCCCAGAATGGCGTCCCCACGCTGATAAGGGAATTAATTTCTGCAGCATTCTGAGGGTTCGAGATAAGATAGCTCCTCGCAAAGACACCACCCGTACCAAAAGATATGAGGGTAACATTTCGAGAATTGGTATTGCTAAGCGCAGTCTGGATCATCGAAGTTAGATTTGTAAAGGAGGCATTGTAGCTCAATCTCCAATCGTACGGAAAGACGTAGAGATCTATCCCTTCCTTGTAACCTAAATTATTCATCAGATATGCTGTAAGGCTGCCGTAAACATTGCAAATCTCGCCGGCTTCACTGCATACACCGTTTTCAAGTATATCACCGATAGTTGCCACCGATGAACTTCCATTTTGATCAAGTGAGAGTGATGCGTAATCAGAAGGCTCTGCGAAACTCATAGCACTCTGACAGTCATCTCCTACGCAAGGCCAAACCTGATTGTAATGAGTTGGATCGGCATACAGGGAAGTTCCGCCAATACCAGGGATCAGAATCACAGGAGGTAGCATACAATTGGAACCCTGGTTTGATGTCGTGCAGGGCGGAGAAGTTCCACTGGTGCTATTTCCAGTGGTAGAAAATTCTGTTGAGAAAGATACATTTTCCGAACTTGAAATCGCTCCATAGTAAGAGCTGGGCAGGTCATCGTAAGTTGTGACGTTATCGACTATTGCGCTCGCCGATAAGGTTAGGGATGATTCGGCGCGATAATCCACCCCTATCGAGGTCAGGTTAATGACCTTCGAATATTGATCAGCCTGATTAGTTCCCGCAGACGTGGCCGGTTCTAAGTCACCTGCGGAGACATTCAATCCGTTGGTTGAGCTTAGTCTAAAGAAAATATCCTCCCAGTATGGCTGAATTGTTCCGAAAGCCATGATTATTCCAGAGGCTCGAAGTTGATCAGCATTCGCGTAAAGGGTAAACGATGGTTTCGCATATAGTTCAATGATAATGTCACGGTACAATCTTGAGAATTGGTCAGCGCACAGTGATGAATTTGTATAGAAACAAGAATTAATCTGGAAACTCGCTTGCGCTGTGTACGAAGAGGAATTTACCTCAAAGGATTGTACAATCGAAAGATTCCTAACGCTGCCCGTTTGATTCTCCTCGTACGTTGGCCCTCCCGGATTTGACGAGGAAATTCCTAAAGCAATTTCCGAAGTCGCATTCTTGATTGAGTCGTTTGCGGGATATGGATTTGTGGGCGATGAGATGTTAATCTGAATCATGCTCTGGCTCGGGACCAAATAGACTTCTGTCTGTGATGTCGTGTTATCATAGCAAGGCGGAGCGGAAAATTGCCAGCAACTATTTTCTGAAAGTAGCCTAGTCGCTCCTGCCACGCTGTAAGTTATTGGGCCGAAACTGTAAACCACCGAAGTTGACCTAGTGGGTGCTTCATTCTGTTTAACACCAAAAAAAGTAGTACCACTAGAAAAGCTCCAATTGAATAAAGACGAGGAAAAAAGGCCGGACCCGACGACCAGGAAAAACAAGATCAGGACCACATAAATTCGGGGAACCGATGTATTACTTTTCCTCAATTTCAACGACTGTATTCACTTTTTCTTCTAAGCATTTTTCAAACAACCAAGATTGGTGTCAACAACGGTATAGTATGGATCAATGGTCGTAAAATAGATCGCGATCGCGCAAGCTTCGTCTCAAGAAAGTGCCTAAACGCCATTCAACAATTAAGGCAATCGTCATTTTTCTCCATTTTTGGGTAAAGTATCAATGGCAGATAATTAGTATCAGATTTCGATATGGAGGTTTCGCTATTCGAAATACGAATATATACCTCAGTCCGATCACGAACTTTTTCGAGTGCCCGGTTCTGAAAACAAAACGAATTGTGCTTGTCTCATTGTTAATGGTTATCTTACTTCCGGTCTCGGCATTCTCCATTTACTCAGCAATTTTTGCGGCACCAAGTGGAGGTGACTGGACAACATTCGGATTTGACAATTCTGAATCTAGAGACAATGCAGGATCCACAGTAACCAGCGCAAATGTAGCGACTCTAAAACTGGCGTGGACAATCAGTACTCCCGGTGCTGTGACTGGGACTCCTATAGTCTCCAATGGCTTTGTTTACTTTGCTGACTGGAAAGGAAACGTCTACGCAATAAACATCAATACCCATGCGCAAGAATGGAGCGTGAATTTAGGCGATCCTATTTCAGACTCAGTTCTGGTGGATCAATCTAGTAACATGCTGTTTGTTGGGGTCGGGCCAGAAGGGAATGTTCATCCCACGTTATATGCACTAAGCACCGCCGATGGACACACTATATGGTCTCACACGTTCACATTTGCCGCTGACCAACTTACCATGAACACTATTTTTGCCTCTCCTATTCTTTACAGCGGAATGGTTTACATCGGGGTCGCATCGAATGACGCAGGTGAAACTAACGCTTCGAAAGTCGGAGAACTTTTTGCTCTTAATGAGTTGAACGGAAATGTTGTTTGGCGTTATCTCACAACACCCACTCCTGGCGCGACTTCGGGAGGCGGAGGTGTATGGGGAACTGCCACAATCGATCCTTCCCTTAATGCGGTTATTTTTGCTACTGGAAACGCTTACGCTAAGACCGCAGGCACCACTCCGCAACAGTTTGCTTATTCTATAATTTCTCTTGATGCAACGACCGGAAGTTTTCACTGGGCCTACCAAGCATACGCAAACAGAGCTGCGGGCGGTGACAACGATTTCGGATCCACTCCCAATTTGTTCTCACTTACCATCAATAACGTGAATCATGAAGCAGTTGGTATTCCCGAAAAAGGAGGAAACTATTTCGTTGTGGATAGATCTACTGGAGCTTTGTTACTAAAGGCGACGATAGGCACTGGAACAGTGGCGGTAGGAGGATTCATTAGTTCGGGTACAAATCCAGAAGTTTTCATTCCCGCTAATCCAAACATTATTGCATATTTTCCTGCGACGAACACCTTTGGTTGGCAGATCGCCGCTAAACATATGACTGGCTCGGTTGCGATAATTCCAGGAGCCGTCCTTTATTCAGCGGGGAAGAACTTTTACGCGCGGGCCATTTCTAATGGCGCCACTCTATTTACGGGTGCCACCTCTGTTGGAATTAACGGTGGAATCTCGGTTGCAGAAGGCTATGTTTTAGTTCCATTCGGAGGAGGTACACCGGTCGGCGGATCAACTACCACCGGTGGGGTAGAGGCCTTAAGCCCCTCATCTGGTGCTACCTCAACTTCCACTACGAGTACAGTCACAACTACTACAACTAGTATGACTACAGCAACGACTTTCACGACTACATCAGCAACAACTACAGTCACGGTATCGAATCAATTGCATCTTGATGGCACAGCCTCGTCAGGCCCGTCAAAGTGCTCTAGTACTACGACAAGTTGTTCTGTTACCTTAACAACGTCAGGAAGTTCTGACGTGATCATACTCGTGGTCGGAATGGCAAGTAGCAGCGCAACGATCACATCCGTGACTGCTTCAGGTCTCACATTCTCCGATCGGAAAGATGAGACCGGGAACAGCCAGGGTATCCATGAATGGTTTGCATTAACTAATTCTCCGGTATCTTCGGACTCAATAACTGTTAGTCGATCGTCTGGGAGTGTTAACTGGAATATTATGGCATTCGGCGTTTCAGGCGCAAACACTGTAAATGCATTTGATTCAAATCCATCATTGCCCTGCACAGCTACCGGGGCCTCGGGAAGATTGGGATGTACAGTCTCTACTTCAAACCCCAACGACTTTATCTTCGGAATTGGTGAGCAGGGCGGCGGCTCTATGACATGGACCCCTACCTCAGGGTTTGCCCTAATTATCAACATGCCACCTGGGACTCCGAAAGTCAACGGTGAATTTGAGATAGTTTCATCGACCCAGTCATCGCTAGCAGAATCCGTTCTTTCGAGTAGCTCGAACGGATGGACTTGGATCGGCGACGCAATTCAACAGGGCACTTGACACTAAAGCCTAGAATCTAAAGAGAGAATCTGGGCTATTCCTTTCATTTGACTTATCTAATTTCTAAAAACCGAATTCACCGAGGTCCAAGAAACCTAGACAACGGCCACTCACCAGCCGGATAATCTTAACGATTCTAATTGTTCTGGGATTCTTCATTTTCCTAGATCAAGGATCCGGTAATCCACCAGTCGAATTTGATTTCTTTTTCGTTCTTCGTGCTTTCTTGCTCCTGCTTGTTGTCGGTCTCTGGATAGATTATTGGAGACATCGTAAAGAGTACCATGGAGAAATACTAACGAAACTTTAATCCTCAAGACCCGACAGTTAACGCCCGGAAAATTCTAGTCTAGGGCTCGGTAAGCTAAAAGAACCAAGGACCCAATCGTTTTTGTATTATCCTTAAAACCGACCCCCCTAGCGCAACCCCACGCGCGTGCGTGCGATCGTAATTCGATAGGTTCCGTTGTTACCCCTCAATTGAACTAGTTGCATTATACAACCTTGCTTGTATTGTACGTATTTTTTGCATTGATTTATTATTCCATTTTCGGCGCGATCGCAAGGGGACACACTTTTCTGTACAGAAGAGCTTGAAACAAGATCTGTTTCGGAAACGATCATTGCCTTAGTATGAAATGTACACTTTGTCATCAAGATACTATGGGTACCATTGAGATCGATCTAGCATTCCCGGGCCTATTTTCAATCTTTAATACCCAAACGACCCTCCCTAACAGTCTACAAAAAGTGAAAGTGAAAAATGGACAGTGTAATTCATTTCGAGATACCCGCAGACGATACCGGTCGCGCCGAAGAATTCTACTCGAGAGCATTCGGCTGGGCAATGAAACACATGCCAGAGTTCGAGTACACAATTATAACAACGACTCCCTCTGACGAGATGGGAATTCCCACGCAACCAGGCTCGATCAACGGAGGAATGCCAAAGCGAGGCTTGGGCGCAGATCATCCGGTGATAACTATTCGAGTTGATGACATCGATTCTAAATTGCAGAAAATAGAAAAACTCGGTGGAAAATCAATCGCACCAAAAATGCCCGTTGCCGACATGGGTTTTACAGCCTACTTTCAGGACACCGAAGGTAATATCGTCGGATTGTGGCAGGACGCAAAGATGTAAGAAAAAAAAATTCAATGAAAGTGCAAAGCAAGAAAAAAAGCTCCCGAATTCAAGGGAGCTTTAATCTATACAGGACGAGTCTACATCATGTTCTGCCAAAGCATCAGGAGATTTCCTTCGCTGTCGTTGAAGAACGCAGTGGCACCAAAAGAATCCGTCGCAACTGCTCCATCCACCACAGTATCTGAATTCATTTTCTCAGCTTTCTCGAACTTTACCCCTTTCTTCCTAAGATCCTGGACCTCTTTCTTGATGTCCTTTACAATGAACGCGTTGAAGGCAAGATCGACTTTTTTCGGCTTTGGTCCCGGAGGATTGACCAGCCAGAACTCTTCCTTACCGAGTCTTACCGACGCCCAAGAATCTTTCATTTCTCCGTCCGCACGCATCTGCAATTTTGCCCCCAGCGTCTTTGTGTAAAACTTGAGTGCGCGTTCCATGTTACGAACTACTATCAGTGTAGCAAACTCTGATTTACTCAGCATGTTCTCCGAATACCTCGAGAGTACCGGCGAAAGTTACGGCTATTTAACTGATCACAGGCACAAAAGTATAGCCTGACCCGCTATACTTTGTAAATATACTAAAATATGGCCAGCGCAGAGTCTCGAACTGATTTTGAAAATTAAAAACGAATCCCCAGAGGATCCAATGCGCTACTGGATAAAGGGAACTCCGATTGCCTCAGCCGCCGAATTTGCCAGCTGTCCAATTGCGGCCAGTATTGGAGTGCTCGGCAGGAAGTGGACAATGCATGTGCTGAGGGAAATGGCTA
>Ga0207060_10210_pt1 | contig 20612 bp, 20 predicted proteins | sample Alteio_BWMinCont_30_FD_153270 | JGI IMG/M metagenome (GOLD analysis project Ga0207060, IMG submission 153270) | Enriched cells from forest soil in Barre Woods Harvard Forest LTER site, Petersham, Massachusetts, United States -... | ecosystem: Environmental > Terrestrial > Soil > Temperate forest >...
TGATGGCGAAGGCTGCAGCTAATTATGCCAACAGCATTCTAGCCCGGTTGGAAGTCCAAAGCGAAGGGTATCATGAAGCGATTCTACTTAACGGCAGCGGAATGGTAACCGAAGGCACAGGCGAGAATATTTTTCTGGTGAGCAACGGTGAAATCAGGACCCCGCCCCTAAGTGCGGGAATTCTACCGGGAATCACTCGGGAGTCAATTATCGAACTGGGGCGCAAAATGGATTTCAAAGTGGAGGAAATTAATCTCAGTCGAAGCGAGCTTCTCCTCGCGGACGAGCTCTTTTTTTCGGGTACTGCAGCTGAGGTCACTCCGATAAGGGAAATCGACAATCAAAAAATTGGAAATGGAGTCCGTGGACCGATCACTCAGAAGATCCAATCAAAGTTCTTCGACATAGTCCGTGGGAAGGATTCTAACTTTGCTCAATGGTTAGAACCGATTTAAGGGCCGTATCTTGCCCGGAAGGGTTACTAGAATTACAACTGAGCTATTGCTATTAGGCCGTCTCAAAGGTATGAGCATAACAAGAGTAATAAGGTCGGGTCACTCATAGTACTAGTAATGTGTCTTTTTCAATATCTTCCTCTAGATTCCGCGAAACGATGAGCTAATTCGAGTTAAAAGTGTGACTTTGCTTCAGTGAATTGTTTTAGGAAACTGAAAAATTTTCTTGCTATCCTTCGGTTTCATTCGTCTTCACCTGGTGGAGGAATGTTTAGACTCTCGGTATCTTTGGCTTGTTTAGTATCTAACCCAAGTAAGCTACGTGGATCGGGAAGAGAAGAGGATGAATATTGCTCCAGCGAATCTTTCTCCGCGATCTTCTCAATTTCATTTGGTGTAGCAGAAATGTACTTCGCCGTAGAGAGTTCCCTGATTCTTTTCGCCGTGACCTCTCCTATTCCATTGACTTTCATAAGATCAAGCTCAGCTGAGGAGAAGAGCTTCTCAATCGTTTCAGTTCTTGAAAGCAAACGGTCCGCAAGAACACCGCTTACGCCGGGGATTCCAGATACGATGTATCTTTGATTTTCAGCAACACTAACCGGTTTTCGTCCTTCCCTGACGCGCAATTCCTTTTTCTTTTCTAATTGTTCTCTTCTAGCAATGTGGAAGATTATCTCAGCAACTTCCTTTTCATTTGTTGCAAAGAAGACCGGTACCTTGAAATCTGCAAGTACGCTTGCAAGCGCTCCGTAGAATGCAGTCTCTCCGATTCCGGAAAGATGTTTCTTTTCCCCTTGAATTACAAGAATAGGTCGGGAGTATTTCTCGCTCATGTTCACTAGCTGTTTGAACAACCTGCCGTCATAGATCGATTTTACAAAGTCATCGAGGGTTTTCCTTTCAATGACGATCTCTTCAGATAGGACGAAATCTCCGAAATCGAGCTGCTTTACTTCTACCCGAGAGCCTCTTTGTCTTAACTTTTCGACAAGTTCCGGAATTTCCCGGGTATCCGCGATAACAAGAGGAACATTGTCACCCTGTGGTCCGACGAACTGATCAAGAGGCCCCTTTTTCTCGGTCTTTGATTCAACCAGGGTTTTGGCAAATTTTCTAGTTTCACCGAGTCTCCTCCTGCTCAGCCAATAATAGGCCTCATCTCGAGTACCCTTTGTGATTAGAACGTACAGCCTTCCTTCTTTTCTTCTGCCGGTCCTCCCTTTTCGCTGGACGAATCGGACAGCGCTGGGAACATTGTCGTAGAAAATTACCACGTTGCAATCTGCGACGTCCAGCCCTTCTTCTCCTACTTGGGTTGCAACAAGAATATCGTAAATGCCGTCCCTGAGCTGTTGCAATGAACGCAACTGATTTTTTTGGCTCTGCCCGGTTTCGCCACTTTTACCGATGAGGTAGCCCGCCTTGAATCCTTTTTCGGTCAAAGCTGAATGAATTTGATCAACTGTATCGCGATAACTGGCAAAAATTATTCCGCGTTCCCCGCTTTTTACTGAGCTAGCAAGCTCAATCACTTTCTGAATCTTGGGATGTTCTTCTCCCTTTGAAAGCAAAGTCTTTGATTTTTCGTAGGCTTCTCGGATTCTCTGCTCGTTCAATAGTTCCGACATCCCAAAACCTCTCTTTCTTTCGTTTAACCTATCCATAAATTTCGTAAATGCGGTAAGGCTTTGAGTTTCGAGCAGATTTAGGGCGTGATGCAGCCGAATACTGCTAAAAAGAGCGTTCCTCAGTTGAGAACTCTGAATTTGATCAATCTTCGTTCTCAGCTTCAGGAGGTCTTTGAGCGTGATCGATCCGTAGTTGTTTCTATGAATGATTGAAGCATCCTCCATCATTTTCAATCTAGAGTTCAATGAGGATCGGAGAAGTTCTTGAACGGATTTCAGCTCGGGGCCAAGCTCAACTTCTATCCAGTTGACATCGGTCTTGAACACGAAGGGTTTTACGTCATCGCTCTTTTCGTCACGAGTCTCTACCTTCGTAATCTTGAGTTTTGAAATGATTTCTTCAATTTTGGTTTTGTCAGATGGTAGCGAGGCAGTCATTCCTACAATTCGGCCACCTTGCCGGAATTCGTTGAAGGCTGAAGCGATCAGTGTATACGCGTAATTACCAACCGCTCTGTGAACCTCATCAAATACGATAAGAGAAAAGTCCTGAGGTTTGAATTTCCCTTTTTCGAGCTCCACTAGTGCTACCTGCGGCGTTGCACAAACAAGTCTCCTAGCCCATGTCGAATCCCTAGCTTCCGCGGGATCTTCTCCAGTTAAGATGGCGATCTCGTCTGACGGTAAGTCCAGATATTTCAAAAAAAATGAATAATGTTGGTTTGCAAGAACTCTTGTTGGAGCGAGAACGAGGGCCCTTGATTCCGAACTCTTGCTAAGAAAGTCCGCTATGATGAGGAGTGCGATCGCAGTTTTGCCTAGACCTGTTGGGAGGATGACGAGAGTATTTTGAGCCGTTGCAATCTTGGCTACATCCAGCTGATAGGCACGTTCTTCTAGCAGGCCCGGTTTTACAAGCGGAAATTCAACGAATTTTGCCTGCGCTGTGATAGGTTCTTTCAGCTCCAAAGACTATGGCCCAAGAAAAATCGAATCCAAGTATTAAATAGATTAATTGAATCCTTTTATCAGTAAAAAGAATCGAAAGGCAGTTGTAAGGTTGAGTTCGTCGTCCACGAATAGTGGGGTCCTCATAAGTTTCGAGGGTATAGACGCCTCAGGGAAAAATACCCAGTCGAGAATGCTCTGCGAGAGTCTGAAAGAGAACAGAATCAACTTTGAGCTCCTAAGCTTTCCCGAGTATTCTACTCCGATAGGGCAGGAGATCAAGAGCTATTTGACGGAAAAGCGCGAATACAGTATGGAGACAATGCACATGCTCTATTCTGCTAACCGGTACGAATTCAAGTCGAGAATTGAACATTGGATTTCGGAAAAGAAATTCGTAGTCCTGAATAGATACTCTGAATCAAATATCGCGTATGGAATCGCAGACGGCTTGCCCCGGAGCTGGCTGGAGCAACTTGAAAGCCGGATGCCTGGGTCAGATTACGTTTTTTATCTGAAGATTGATCCGAAAATCTCATTGGCGCGTAAAGCTTCGAGAGATCGATTTGAATCGAATCTCAAATTCCTCGAGATGGTTTCCCAAGTTTACGATGCTCTTGCGCTCGACCCAAAGTGGGTGACCATTGACGGGGACCGTGATCCGGGGATTATTCATTATGAAATATTGAAAACCTTGTCCGCCCGCCTAGGAGATAAAACTCTGAACCCGTCCCCCCAGAAATCGGAAATCATGACTAAGAGGAACGCCGCTGTCTAATTTCGAAGGTAGGCTTGCTAAGAAACATTGAACGAAACAATAACAGATGAAAAATCAAAACAGCCCACTCTTGATGATTTGGACAGAAAACTGCTAACAATGCTTCAGGACAACGCAAGAGAATCTGCCTCAGAAATCTCGAGAAGAACCGGCTATAATGAAAATACCATCCGGTATAGAATTGAGAGATTGAAGAAAAGTGGAGTGATCAAAGAGTTCACCGCCTTGTTGAACCCGCGTCTGATCGGACTGCCATTTGCTGCGATAATGATGATAACTACAGAGCCAAATCAGCTCAAGGAGGTTTTCGAACGGCTTGCTGTGCTTGACGAAACAAAGCACATTCTCCAAGCAACGGGAAAGCATGATTTGATTGTAGTTGCTCATTATCAGAGCATGACTTCTATGAACGATGCTTCTCAGAAAATAAAATCCATTCCGGGGGTGAGAGAAGCTGAAGTTCATCTGGCCACTGGCTTGATCAAGGTAGATACAAAATTCAACGTAGGTTCGTCAAACTAGATCGCCGATCTGATATGTTTCATAATTTGGCAAGAGCGTAGAGAAAACAATGGGTCAAGATCAATCCAGGGGAACGATATTTCGCCATTCGTTGTCCGGAATCCTTCTTCTGGTAGCATTGGTTTTTTTCACCTGTATGAACATAATCTACGCCCAAAACAAAGCAGAATTTCAAACATCAACTGGTTCTTACTTTTACCCTGATGTTTCCCTTGCACTGCTCCTCTTAGGTACGGTATTTCTCGCGATCTCTGCTGTGAATTTTCTTTTGATTGAATCGAGGAGACCTCTGTCTATTGATTCAAGCTCTAGACTCGTCAGGAGCCTGGGTGCAATTATTGCAGATACGATTTTTCAGAGCAAAAGAATAATCGCGTTGGTCGCGATAATTTATGCCGTTATTTTTGCTTTTCTCGATGGAATTCTGATTTACCAACCATCAGTTGACTTCGCGTCGTCGTATGGAATCTCTACTCCGTCTGCAATTCTAGAAAGCTGTTGCGGACCACCCGGGTATGTTCCAGTAGGACTAGTTTATTTTCCGGCGGAACATTTTGGGATCCAGCTTATACCCATTTCAATTCTCATAATGTTATTGATATCCGTCTTGGTGGGGGTAAATGTCGCTTTCTTGATGGGTTCCATTGAGAAGTCCAAACCAATGAAGTTGCAGAAAGCAAGTGCCACGATTCGCTTTGGAAAAAGCTCGTTTGTGGGTGGAGCGCTAGGCGCTACTTTTGGAGTTTTTGCTGGTTGCCCTACATGCGCAGCGATATTCTTCATTTCTATGATAGCTGGAAGTGGCGCAACAGCTTTTTCGCTTGCGATTTCGGAGTATCAACCCGAAATAATTCTATTGTCGATCCCTCTTCTTCTTACTTCTATTTGGTGGCAGGCGAGGAGCATCAGATCATTTCTTCTAGGGTGCGCAGTATGACCAAAGTAGAAACTACGATGGCAAGGGGCTCGACCCTCTCTAACTATGTCCAACTGATGAAGCCGGGAATCATGGTTCTTCTAGTTTTGGAGGCAATAACTGCAATGATTGTTGCAAGTGGTCGATCGACACAATTTACCTCTGTCATAGGAATCGCGGCAGCCGGGATCTTGTCCTCAGGAGGATCTGCTGCTTTGAATCACTATCTGGAAAGAAGCAAAGACGTTCTCATGACTAGAACAGATCATCGACCCGTTGCCACCCAGAGGATTCCGGCAAAGAACGCCTTGGTCTTTGGAATTGCCTTGATTGCTTCGGGTCTAACGCTTGCCTTGATTTTGTTCAATGTACTCACTGCCTCAATGATCTTACTTGGAAGCGTTTCGTACATCTTCCTTTACACAATTTACCTCAAGCCTAGGACATATTGGAATATTGTAATTGGAGGAATCGCCGGGGTATTTCCAGCGCTTGCAGGTTGGGCAGCAGTCGAAGACAGAATTGGTTGGCCATCAATATTCATCGGACTTTTGGTGTTTCTGTGGACACCTCCTCACTTTTGGGGTTTGTCACTAAAGTTCAAAGAGGATTACGCTAAATCAGGGTATCCCATGTTGTCGGTTGTCAAAAATCAGAACGAAGTGATAAACTGGATTGTATTGTCGACGATCCCCCTCTTGATATTCTCGGTCCTTCCACTTGCAATTCACGCGCTCGGGTCGTTTGACGCGGTGTATTATTTGACCGCGGCAGTAATGGGCGCAGCTTTTGTAATCGTGGATTATCGTATGCTGAAGAAACCGACGGTGCAGAACGGATTCAATGCGTTCCTGATATCGTTACCTTATTTGTTCATATTATTTGCCGGGATGATCGTTAGTGCGATTTTCTAACGAAACTATTTTTGAGCGGTCTTCTCTCCCAACCATTCCATTCAATGAGCGAGGCTCTTCAATAACTTTCATTTCGACTTATGAACTCACATGACAAAGCTAATTTCCTGTCGATAAACTATATTATCAATTTTCTGACAGTATTTCAAATGCCCAGTTCCCGACCTTGACTAACGCAAGAAAAATCGTCGAGCTTCCGGCGTTACCTTCTGAACTTCAGGGACTAGGATTTTTGGGGTTCAATCTTTACCATTGTTGGGAGCGACACGTTAGAGAAATTTTTCCCATTGTCGATGTCGAAACTTGGGAACGATCTAGCCATAACCCAGTTGCTGTTTTGAAAAAGCTCTCTGGCCCCCGAATCAATGAACTAAGATCTGATCACAATTTCATTCTAAAACTCCAAAAATCGGTCGAATTACAGCAGAAATACCTTACAGAAAACTCCGACCTCTGGTTTAACAGGACTTACAAGATTCAAGCTGATGGAAGACCACTGGTAGCGTATTTTTCAATGGAGTTTGGGGTAGCTTCATTTCTCAAAATATACTCGGGTGGTCTCGGTGTTCTTTCAGGCGACCATCTGAAATCGGCTTCAGACCTCGGGGTCCCGCTTGTGGGATTTGGACTGTTCTATACACGCGGTTACTTCTCCCAATCATTGAATGCCGACGGTTGGCAGGTTGAGTACTACCCGGCGAACAATCCTGAAGACCTTCCAATTGAACTCGTGATGGGCGAAGATGCCCGATCTCCTTTGGTTTTTTCGGTACCGTTGGCAAACCGGGATGTAAAAGTCAGAGCTTGGAAGGTCTCTGTCGGTAGGGTCACACTTTATCTTCTCGACACAAATATTCCGGGACGAAATACCCCCGAGGATTGCGAAATCACCGCCGAACTTTATGGAGGCGACTCTGATACTAGGATTAAGCAGGAGATCGTACTCGGTTTCGGCGGTGCCCGGTTGATCAGATTGTTAGGACTAAGCCCCCGGATTTACCACATGAACGAAGGACACTCGAGTTTTGTTTCTCTCGAAAGAATTTCCAGAATAATCGAAGACAGCGCGGGAAGCAAAACTTTCCGGCAAGCGCTCGAAACTGTAAGATCAACTACTATGTTCACAACTCATACACCCGTTCCTGCCGGGATTGACATATTCACAAGAGGTCAGATCGAACATTATCTTTCCCAATGCCCGTACAGGCTTCAGATATCTTTTGACGATCTGTTCTCCCTCGGGCAGGAAACACCCGATTCCGGCGGATTCAACATGGCTGTGTTTGCAATCAGAACATCTTCAATGGTGAACGGAGTATCCAATTTGCACAGACACGTTGCGCGAAAACTCTGGGAACGCGTGCTGCAAGAGGAAGAATTTGATGTCGATGAGGACTTGCCAGACAAGAGAACCGGAAAGAGGATGCGCTCAGTAACAAATGGGGTTCATGTCGCGTCTTGGATTTCCGACCCTATGGCTGACTTATTTGACGAATTTTTGGGGCATGAATGGATTTCGACTCCTTGGAAGCAAGAAACCTGGCGGACAATTTCCAAGATTCCACCTGAAAGGCTTTGGGAAGCAAGACAAAAGTCAAGATCAAAACTTCTGGAGTACGTACACGGAAAAACCGGGCATCACGATCAAAAATTAGATCCGAAAGTTCTGACAGTGGGTTTTGCTAGAAGATTTGCAACCTATAAACGCGCCACGCTTCTTTTTTCCGATCAGCCCAGACTGGAGCATTTGTTACATGAGGGCAATAGACCAATTCAGTTTGTTTTCGCAGGTAAGGCTCACCCAAGGGATCACGATGGTAAGAAGTTCATACAGGAAATCAATTCCTTCCTGAAGAGGGAATCGGCCGGCGGAAGAATCGTCTTTCTACCGGACTATGACATTGAAGTTGCTCGTAATATGGTTCAGGGAGTGGATGTCTGGCTCAATAATCCAAGGCGCCCGCTTGAGGCTTCAGGCACAAGTGGCATGAAAGTACTATGTAACGGTGGTATTAACCTCAGTGTCCTGGATGGTTGGTGGGACGAAGCATATACACCATCAAATGGCTGGGCAATAGGCGTAGGTGCGATGGACTCAAACCATTCTCTCCAGGACAAGCAAGATGCGGAGTCTCTTTACGATCTTTTGGAAAATCACGTTATGACGGAATTCTACGATAGGACGGATGATCTTCCATTGAAATGGATCGAGAGAATGAAGCGCTCAATGTCCGGATTAACGCCTCGTTTCAGCTCTGGGAGAATGGTTATGGAGTATGCCGAGAACTTCTATTTTAGGAACTTAGAGAGAGGCGATGTTGAGACAAAAATAGAAACAGCCAAGACATCTAGTTCAAACGCCTAATTTTATGGGCGTCTTTCACTTTTTGTTTTGATCTTCCAAGGTACGATGGATCTTCTTTATCGCGCTGGTAATAAGATCAGATTCTATCTTGGCTGAAAAAGACGACGTAACAATATCTGCAGCTCCCTTTTCGTTCATAAGATCAAACAAGTGAACTTGATATGAGCCGAGCGCCCGCAAAGCTGCCTGACATTCATCGTTTGTCAAAACTGTGTCAACCACTGGAATTCTTCTCTCTACCATTCCCCACTCCACCTTCTTGGTTTAGAAGCTTATGAAGAGTTCAGCGGGCTTTTCAATTCTCCGTAATGTTTTCAAGAGATTTCCCAGCGCTCTGAAAGTAACCTTGTCCTTTCCAGTAAAGTTTCTTTTTTCTCGCGACCTTGATAGATGTGGTCACAATCGCAATGATGAACATTAATGCACCCAAAAAATAAAGAAAGATCGCAGGTCTGACCTTTCCGGACACCTCTCTCATTTCCATAGCGGTTAGAGAAAGAAAAACAGCTATGTTAACCAGACTCGCCGTCAATCCAACAAGAAAAATCGGAGAATATTCGGAAGAATAGATCCCGGCTAGGACGAAAATCGGAGGATAAATTATCAATACGAAAAGCAAGACGGCATTCAGGATGGAAATAGTACCGAAATTCTTGATCGACGACGACGTTATTCGTTCCAGTCCATCGAATATCGTTTTGGGATCACTCTCCCATTCTGTTGAAAGAAGCTCTGTTCCTCTTTCGACTCTTAGATTGTAGCCTGCAGATTTCACGAGCTGTGCAACCGCCGCATCTTCCACCAATTGATCTCTTACCTTGCTGTGTCCCCCAGTTCTAGCATAGACTTCCCTTCGTATGAGAAAAAAGGTTCCGAAGACATAAGCTCTCTTGCTTTTTCTGTCGTTTACTTTGATCATGGGATACAACAAATTGATTGCCCCGGTGATTAACGGAAGAACGGCAGGAGCCCAAATTCCACGTGTTACGACGCGAGGAGATAAGGAGAACATGTCGATTGAGTTTTTCTCCATGTAAAGAGCACAAAGCTCAACCACTGTCCGTTCATACAGTGAGTCGGCATCTACAAACAAAAGATAGTCTCCATTAGCTTCTTGAAAGCCTCTCCAGCAAGGCCAGCTCTTACCAACCCAGCCGGAAGGTTTTTCCCCGGCGGGAATTAAGCGCAGATTTTCAGTTCTAGCCGCGATCTCAGAAACAATTTTAGGCGTACTGTCCGTCGAAGAGTCATCAACAACAACGATCTCGAAATTGAGATATGTCTGATGGATTAGTGACTCTACACACGCCTTAATCATTTGCTCTTCATTTTTTGCAGTTACGACGATCGAAACCTTGGGCTTTCTTTTATTGTCAAATTTTGAAGAAACGTAGCTAAATGTCGGAGCTTGACTTTCCGTATAAACAAGGTACCCGAAAACTGCAAGAGATCCTATTAGAGAGATCAAAGCAAATATGGGAAAAATATCTAGGAGACTAGACAACTCTCTCATTCGCCTTAATGTGCGCGATCATTTTCGAGTGGATTTCGAAATATTGGAAAAAATGTAACTTACTGGATCCTCAAACTTCGCCGTTTCTTTTTTCGCCCTAACAAGGAATGCCTCTTTTTCTTTTTCGATGTTTTTGAGAACTTCGACCGTCTCTGCGATAAGATCCGACTGATTCGAGGCCTCTATCGACAATCTCTTGGGGAAATAGTAGTTCGAGAAAACGTCGAGCTCTGCGGAAGGAAAATAAGAGATGTTGGGAACTCCCATTAGCGCGGCCTCCTGTGTCATAGTAGCTCCTCCACCAATTAGTAGATCAGTCTGGCTGATTCCCTCAACGCCATCAATCGCATCGTTCGGAACCAACGCTTTCTTGCTGAACTCTCTTTCAGCCCAACGCCGCTGGTCGTCGTACCTTGGAACGAGCGTGACTTCAAAATCTCCTAGCTTGTGAATTTCGTCTATAAGCCGGCCGAGGACTGATGACACCCCAAGACCATGCCTAAAGTACGAAGCAAACCACTCTTCAAGTCGGATCATTACTTTTCCCTTGACCTCTTTTGGTACTTTCACTTTCGCCCGATTGAGCCATGCCCACGGATCTAGCGCATGGTATCTCATAACTCGTTTTGCCTCTAACCCGTATTGAGTCCACCTTTCACGCAAAATGGGAAATGGTGTGAAAAGCAGATTTGAAAGTGGAACCGCAAGCTTTGAAGGGGCCCGAGCATGCGGTGAATCGCTGCAGATTATGTGTGGAATCCCCAAACCGAAGCTAACTCTTGCAGCTTCCGGTGAGATAAAAGAAAATGAATAATCAAAATTTCCATCCTTGGCAAAAGAGATTAGCTCGTTCTCCCTAGCTATGCTTGCCTTTAATTTTTCTAGCAGATCTCCGCCACCGTGCTTGCCCAAACGAGTGAACGTCAGACGCTGACGAGCTAGGAATTTGTTCAGTTCCGAATAGTCGCGAGTTGTTACCGCTATTTCGAATTTCTTTGAAGGAACTCCCTCGACCATCGATTTTGTAAAGAGTGCTTGTTTCGGGGTGAGCGCGTCGATCCAGATGCGAATAGCCAATAGTATGCAGTCTACGCCGACTGAACAGAATTCAGAAAGCCGGTATAAAAAAACGACATGACGAGTAGGGGAAAAACGAGGATGGACTTCCCTAGGCTTTCTTTTCCGCAGTACTGGCTGAGCCTTCTGTAGTTGCGGAAGGGGATGGAGTAGGTTCTGGCTCTAGCGGAACTGGCGGTGGAGTAGTTGCCATCACATAACCAATCCAACCAAGAATAGCAAGTATGCCAATGACTGCGACAAACGCAGTTATCTCGAGTGTATAGAGGGCAATCTTACTTCCCAAACCGAACAGCAAAAATCCGTAAACGAAAACTCCGACAATTGCGCCAATTACCAGCGCACTTCCAATCGCTCTGTCTCTTGCCATTTTGCAGTGTTCGTAGGACAACGGAATCGCAATTTGATATTTATGCTTTGCACGGAAGTATATCGGGAATACGTCTGGCAAATACTAAAGTCATAATATTAACGAGACAAGAATAGCCCTATCCAAATCCGCCTAAGAAAAAAAGTAAAAATTGAGATAAAATAAGATTGAAAGATAACGACCCGACTTCATCGGATGAAAATTCGCATCCGACTGAAGCGAAAAAACCTAGGAAGAATCCAGATCGGGTCTCTAGCCCTTCGACACCGGTTGATTTCGATCCCGATACAGAATTGAGAGGTCGCACACTTCGCGCGTATCTTTTCATCTTGAAAAGTCCGAAGGCGATTGGGGTTAGGGAACTCCAGCGATCTCTGGGACTCTCCAGCCCCAGTGTGGCCTATCATCATCTGGATAAATTGATGCGACTCGGTTTGATCGAGAAGGACCAATACGGCGAGTACACGATCGTCAAGAACGCGAACGTAAACGTGCTGCAGGCCTTTACCCAAGTAGGAAGGTTACTCGTTCCGCGGTTCATCTTTTACGCCGTTTTCTTCACAACTTTGCTCGTTGGCTATATCTTGGTTTTTCAGCAGAGCGTAAACTTCTTTGCTATCGCCTTTGGGGTGTTTGCCTCGATTTTTGCCTGGTATGAAGCTTACAGAACATGGAAGAGGAGGCCCTTCTAGTCAGATGCGGAAAACGACTGTTCTGATGACTAGAACTATGAATCAGGTCGATTACACTAGTATCGAAGAGGAGGGAACAATATGAAACTACCAGATAAGCCTGTCATTAATGGCATTCTCGGTATAGTCTGCGCTCTGGTTGTTTTGGGACTTCTTTCCTGGCCCGGTCTTGTTGGCAATCAGGCTCCACAGTCCCTCTTGGGAAAAAACATTTCCACATCGCAGGCAAACGGATCCGGTGCTTCGAGCTCAACATTTGCATTATCGTCTTCAACGCCGGTTTTAGCTCCGTCCTCAAGCGCTGCTTATGCTAACAGTTCCCCGGCTGTTTCCTCGGGCGAGGCGAGAACGAACACGTCTAATTCTCTTTCTGGCTACAGTAATTCGCCTCATCCTACTAATGGATCTGTGTTCGGCAATTCCAGTGCTCCTTTCGCCTCCTCAACCTCTGGTCTCGCCCTGACAAACAGCTCTGGCACAATAGCTCAGACAACTACTACAGAGGATTCACTTGTAACAACCTCTGAAACGACAACAGTTGTAAGTGATGCAACGCAGCAAAATAGTGCCACAGTTACGCCCGTCGTTTCATCTGGCGCTAGTTCTTCGCCTAAGATAGATACGAGTTCGTTCCAAACTCTCGGGATCCTCTCGATAGGTTCAATCTTGATAGCACTTGGCTCAATGATCTTCGTTTACCGAAGAGTTAATCGGGCGGGAGAAGATTCTGAAGATAAAGTATGAATGAAACTATGATCTAACTTTTCTAAACATTCTAAAGATCTTTCAAGCATCACCCCTAACTCTCACCATCCAATGACTTGCACTCTTGAAAACATCAACTGCTTTGTGTCATTTTTTTATACTCTAAAAACCAAAATTTCAATTTGGATGCCAAACATCGAGGACGTCCTGAGGCAAAATCCTTCTGTCAGGTTTGCGGCCATTATCGGCCCAGATGGCAAAATGATCAAGGGGGAGATGAGATCTAAAACCAAGTCCTTGGAGCCTGCGTCCAAAGGTGAACAGTTGTACCTGCAGTGGACAACCATGCATAGATCTGGCAATGATTGGAACAAGTACCTTGGAAGACGACGCTACATTCTAGACAAGCGGGAGCTTGTCCATATTTACACTTTCAATCTGGATGAAGACCATGTTCTCCTGGTGTCGACCGATCCAGTAGGAACGTCCAACCTCGGCGATTCAATACTCGAGCTGCTTGCCGAGACACCTGTGATAAAAAAAGTCAAGAAACCGTAGTTTTTGGATCAGTTTTTTCTCCGGATAAAAATCCAATGCGACGCTAGATTCTTCCTAAGATTTCAGAGATAGCTTTCGTTCTTCGTTGGAAAATCAAAGATTCGCTTTCTTGCGAAATTTGCGACCGGGCATCGTGCTTGCGGGCCTGATCATTCTCGGTTATGTAATTGGTCTGATAGGTGATTCATTTCAGGTTTGTCCCAAGCAAATTCTTCTGTCCTGTCCTAGCGCAACTACTGCAACATATTATCTTGCTCAAAATAATGGTATAGTCGTCTATCTACACCAATACTACCAGTTATTCACTTCAATTCTTGTAACTGATTCACCAATCGATGCTGGCTTTAACGCAGTGGCAGTTTTAATTCTCGATAGGTTGACCGATGATACTTTCAACATGAGTCGATATTTTCTGATTTTTTTCCTGACAGCGATTCTGGGAAATTTGCTAACTCTCGCAGAAGGTCCGCAATATGCAAGCGCTGGAGCTTCGGGAGGCATATTCGGTCTAATAGCTGCAGTCTTCTCGTACTCATGGGCTAAAGAAAATAGGATAGAGATCACGACTCTCGCCTTTTTTCTGATAGTTTTCGTGGGTAGTAGTTTTCTTATCTCCGACGTAAATTACGTTGCGCATTTAGGCGGAGCGATTGGGGGGTTTATAGCCGGTCCACTTCTCTATAGAAGCATCAATCCAAAGCTCACTGGCCAAGTCACTGAATTAAGCGATTCGAACAGATTTACGAAGATAATTGTATCTGCCCTAATTTTTGGATTGACAATAGGATCCATAGTTCAGTTCCTGTTGTTTGTAAGCTAGAGTTTCTCCGAAAACTTGTGTCACCTATTTTTGCTGGGATTATTGACTAGTAATCTTGGTCCTGACTGTCGGAATTCTGTCACTCAGATACTTGAAAGCTATGAATGCACCTATTATGCTGAGAACGATGTTAAGGACGATATCCGCAGTCCAAGCTATAGCGATAGCATCGAAGGTCTTTCCCAAGATGCTAGTAAACATGCTTATTATCAGCAGTCCGACGAGAGATTCAGCAAGACCACTCACACCGGCCCCAAACAAAAGCCGTGTTTGAGAAATTGACGAACTGCTGTACTTTGTTCCTAAAATAAGTGCAAGATCAAAGACAACACCCGATACTACCGTTGCTGGAAAAAGATATGGGGCAGGAGCAGGTACTGCGATGAAAACCACGCCACAAACAATTCCCATCAGGGTCGCGCTCCATTTCCTTCTGGTAAGCAGAATAAGCGAGGCCATGAAGAAGCCTCTCAAAAAATGCTCAGGATAGCCTACCTGGGTCACGACCGACGTTAACCCGGATGTAACAATGTAAAGCGCGGAGAAGAGCCCGATCAGCGCGATAGAACGCGTCGATGAAACCTGGACTGGCATCTGCACGATTATGGTCGGACCAAAACCGTTGACGGAGGATAAATTAGCTTTGTGATATCTACCAAGATAGCGAAGTCCTATTGTGGAAAACGCAAAACAATCTCTTGTCCAAAACTAGGCATTAGTCGTAATTTGGCTTTCTCAGCCGATCATTGCTGTTCTCCTGTTTAGAATTTAATATATCTGGAAGAAACCAAATTGGAAAAAGCGTCGGCTTCGGAGCAGAGTTGGCGGATCGCCCGTTCCTCTACTTCCCATACTGGAGAGTTCATCTCTAACAAATGCGTAGCGAGTTCGAAAATTCGAGTTCAGGATGGGTTCCGGCTCGTCTGAAGGATTTGCTGAACGATCCCCAATATACCTCACTCATGCTAGCGACAGGTGTATTTTTTCTAGTAAGCATATTGATCCACTTTCCCCTGAACAATTCCCCCCAGTTCTATAGTGATTTCTTGGGATCTTTCTGGGGCAGGCAGACACCGAACGGGCTACGGGAAGTGGTGGTCGGTATTCCGTATGTAACCTACATGTTCGAGTACCCACCAATCTGCGGGTTGATTCTGTGGCTTGGCGGATGGGCGAGTCAAGGTAACGTCTACATTTTTTCGATTGTTGAGTTTGGCGTTCTGCTTGTAGTGGCAGTTATCATCACCCATATCGTGTTCCAATTCATCGGCTACTTGGGTCTGAACAGAAACCGGCAGTTGCTTTACTCAGTATTTGCGCCTTCGCTCCTTTTGTACGGAGCATACAATTTCGACATTGTTCAGACTCTTTTCGTAGTGATGTCGCTTTACTTTTTCATAGCAAGGAAACAATACAAGCTTAGCGCAGGGTTTTTGGGACTGGCGGTTGCCACGAAATTATCGCCTGCTCTGCTTTTGCCGCTTTTCTGGCAAGATCTGCGGAGCAAAAATCAGCGTATTACGTTCACAGCACTGATGGGCGTTGTCGTAGGTGCTCTAAATATCCCTTTCATGTTGGCTAACTTCCAGGTCTGGCTGCAAGGGTACACCTACCTGAAAAACTGGGGGCTGGAGGACTCGTTTCTCGTTTGGATCTTTAACAATCCTGGCGACTGGGGTCTGGCGAAAGATATCAGCTACGTACTGATCGGCGGATCTGCCCTGGCGATTTATATCTTCTTTAGGAGAAAATCGCTCCTCGTCAGGTCTCTCATGATACTGAGTGCTTTTATTGTGTTTTCATACATCGCGACACCACAGATGAATCTGGACCTGCTACCGCTTTTCTCACTAGTTCCGATGGTTCCTCTTTCACTTTTCTATCTCTTCGAGCTCTCCGATATCGGAATGATATTATTCTGGTTTCACTTCCAGCCGAACAACGTTACGCCGAGCGTACCCCAAGCTTTTGCCCTATTGCGACAGATTTACCTAGCTACGATTCTAGGTATTCTCGCTTTTTCAAAAAAACTCACAAAGATCTGAGTACGAACCAAGTTGAGTGAATCAGAACCCCCCACCGAGGGACCCAGTGTACCAGCTGTCCCTCCCGAAGTACCGGCCGAGATGCCAACTTCAGTTCCGACGATTTCACCGGAAAAACGACTTCAAACTCGAGTAATGAACGTCTTTGGCAGTGTTATCAACGGATTCAATATCGGTCATCTCCTGCTGATACTTTTTGCCCTTCATCTGTTTGCAATGTCCTTCCCCAATGGGAACAACCCTCCGCAATACGTTTTTGACGAGGCTTACTATGTGCCCGCAGCTCAAGACCTTCTTCATTTAGTACCTAGTAACCTGGAACATCCTTTCTTGGGTAAAATCTGGGGCGCTCTCGGGATTTACCTTTTCGGAAATTCTTTCTTTGGCTGGAGAATTTTTTACGTCATTATCGGTACAGCGACGGTCGGAGTGTTCTACGAGCTTGCCCGGGTTTTCTTTTCCAAAGAAAAAGCTCTCCTCGCGGCTAGCTTTCTGGGCTTTGAGACGCTCTTTTTCATCCACACGTCGCTCGCGTTGCTTGAAGGACCTCCAATCTTCTTTGCGCTTCTGGGTTTCCTTGCTTATTTTAAGAAGCGCTACTACTGGTCTGCTATCGCGTTCGGGCTTTGTATTCTGAGCAAGGAGTGGGGTACTTATTTCGTTGCATCGCTTTTTCTCTATCACGTATATGCGACGCGGAAAATCCCCTTCAAGCAATTGTTCTCGACTGCGTCTGTCAAGAGGTTGATAATATTCATAGTTGTTGTGATCGCTGTTGTGGGAATACCATTGACCGCTTACGATCAGCTTTACCACCCATACGAGAGTACTCTTTCTACGGTCGGGACGGTCATAACGCAATTGCCCAACGGAACCCAGATTACCTCGACTAACACTACTCTTTCCCATTACAATTTCGTGAACTTCTTTTGGCAGAATTTCCAGTACTACTACAGTTACCACACTGGCCTTACAATGAGTAATTCGGACTATTCGGATCCGTGGCAACACTTGGCGTGGTACTGGGTCTTACCACTTAACGTGAATCCTGCCCAGTATTATGTGACCACTGTTACTGTCACAACGACCGCGAATAACGGCACCGTGATCAGCAAGACTTTTCTTCATCCAATAGATTGGCTGGGCATTGGAAATCTTGTCATCTGGCTTTCATTCTGGATTATCGTTCCAGTCATAATCTTCAAGGCAATCAGGCGAATGGCAACGCAGCTCGACGCTCTGATCGCTGCTCTTATCGTCGGTACTTATGGGCCAAATCTGATCCTTTCTGGAATTTATCACCGCGTCGTCTACTCATTTTACTTTGTCAACACCGATCCTGCTCTTGCTTTGGGAATTCCTATGGTGATTACTTTCATAGCCCCGGATTCCGTTAAACTTCAAAGAATTCTTGCTCTCGTCTGGCTCGGCGCGGCTATTGTATTCTTCATAATGTTCTATCCGATCCATCCCTCGGCATCGCTAAGCGGATAAGAACTGCAAATATTGGAAAAGATATTTTACTCAGAAGACAGCATTAACATGTTCGGAAAGAAGTGTAGGAACGCAACAAATGGTCTGGATTAAGCTGAATAATTTTGAATTTGAAGCTGAAAAGTTTGAGACAAGGACTATGCCCACGCCCGACTTGAAGGGAAAAGAAGTGATTTATTGGATTAAGATCACTACGCCGGACAAGAGACTTGCGACCGATCTCGGTCGTTTCATGGATGGTGCTCCGAAGTTCATTGATCTCAAAGTTCCCAGTGCGTTGATCGCCGCGAAAACTGAGGTAGAGACCTTTCGCAAAATGCCCCCAAAAGGGATACCAGGTGGAGATCTCGGGCAACAGGGTCGCCAGACGAAAACAGGGGAGGTCTTATCCGAAAATCATAGCGAAGAGCGTTCGGGGAGGGAAGATGAAGACGAATGGCGGTTTGAGATTATTTTGAGAAGGACACTTCCAACATCATCTGAGAAGCAGACACAATCGCCTTACGGTTAAGAAATCTAGCTAAAGGTCAGTTGACAGGACAGTTCTTCGAAGCGCTCCTAATCTTTGTTGACTGATAATATGTCCACCTCAGAAATTGGCGCAGGAACTTAACTCTGGAAACAATCGCAAAAGTAACCCTTCCAGCAGGCGCATAACGGGTCAGTCGAACCAATCCGTCGCCCGCACTGTAAACCTCAGAGCCTGCATTCGAAACTTCGACTATGTGAAAAGAACTTTTCAATCTATTTTTAGATAACAAGCCTTTGACAATCGCTTCCGCCTGATTGGCATGAATCGAGACGGGCGTCAATTTCCCATGAAGATCAAGAACCTTTACGATTTTCATGAAGCTTGTGCATGGGCCGCATCTCGAATCGTACAGCAAATAAGCTTGAGAGAGACGAATATCCGGATTTCCCAAAACACCGGTCATTATTTACTCGCTCACGACGGCTAACGAAAATTCCTAATTGTCCTTCTTCCTGAAAAGTTGTGCTGAATTATCGACCGGCGTTGCAAGTCTTAGAATATCGTCCTCAGAAATCGTGCGCTTTATTCCAGAAACGACATCCTTTGCATCGTAAAATAGCTCGCTACCGACCGGCATAGATTTGCTAGTTTGCAATAGCGAAATGATCTCAAATTCAGTGGGAGTACCTCCGTCGTCAATGATTACTAAATCCCCCTTCTTGAATCTGAATGAGACCAAAATTGCATTCACTCAACTAATCAATATAGGCGGTTCTGCTTATAATGATTTTATAATTGGATTGAGAACTGAACTGCCATGTCACCTGACTCTATGGACTGAGACGGAATCGATCTGGGCTCTGGACCGTCGACGATTGACTGAAAAATGATACTTGTTAAATAGCGAATTTATCGCGCTTGAACGGAATTCAAAATACCCACTATTTTGAGTTCAAAACGAACTCCCACAATCAGCGTTTTCATCAGAATAAATGAGAGTTAAGAATTGCCTTCAACTAAGAAATCCAAAGATTCCTCGAAACTAGCCCTAAATTATTCTCGCTACTACCAAGGTAAAATGCAGACGATTCCGAAAGTTCCAGTGACAAGCCTCGACGACTTTTCCATCTGGTACACTCCAGGGGTTGCAGCAGTGAGCCTGGCAGTTGCGAAGGATCCCGATTTGTCTTTTGAGTACACAAATAGATGGAATATGCTCTGCATTCTGACCGACGGATCAAGAGTGCTTGGACTGGGGGATATCGGTCCTGAAGGAAGCCTGCCGGTTATGGAAGGTAAAGCGTTGATTTACAAGTACCTTGGCGGGGTCGATGCCGTTCCTATTCCAATCAATGCTCACGAGCCTGAGAAGATTGTAGAATTCGCAGTAAATATTGAGCCTGCGTTTGGGGCGATCCATCTGGAGGACATTGCATCGCCGAAATGCTTCCAAATTCTAGATGAGCTGAAAGCGAAGTTGAACATTCCTGTGTGGCACGACGACCAGCAAGGAACTGCCGGCGTCATACTTGCAGGCCTCTACAATTCTCTCATATTGACGGGCAGGAAACTCAAGGACTCAAATATTGTTCTGATGGGCGCGGGCGCAGCGAATATTGCTGCGGCAAGGTTAATGATTTCTGCGGGCGCGAAGCCTGGAAATATTATTCTCGTTGACTCTAAAGGAATTCTTCAACCGGAGCGCGAGGATATGGACAAAATGATGCTGCAAAACAAATGGAAGTACGATCTCGCATTGATTACTAATTCTGAAAGACGTGAGGGTGGCATCGATGAGGCGGTCGAAAACGCCGATGCTCTCATAGCGGCGTCAAAGCCCGGACCGCATGTTCTTTCCAAATCTACATTGAAGAAGATGAACAAGGATTCTATTCTCTTCGCCCTTTCAAATCCAGTGCCAGAGATCTGGCCCAAAGAGGCGAAGGAAGCTGGAGTTCGAATCGTTGCAACAGGCAGATCGGATTTTCCGAATCAAGTTAATAACAGTCTAATTTTTCCATCGGTCATTCGGGGAGTACTTGACGTAAGATCCAAGTCTGTACCGGATGAGGTGATAGTCGCTGCTGCAAAAGAACTTGCAGCATACGCCGAGAGAAATGGTTCACTCTCGGACGAGCACATTCTGCCCACTATGATGGATTGGGAAATTTATCCTTTGGTTGCATCCGCGGTAGGTGACACTTGCGTCAAACTGGGAATCTCCAGGATAAAGCTTTCCAAGGAGCAAATCCGCAGGCGTGCTCAAGACATCATTCAAAAGACCCAAAAAATGATTGATAGTTTGCAAAAATCTAAGTTAATAGAACCTACTTCGCA
>Ga0207060_10212_pt1 | contig 20478 bp, 25 predicted proteins | sample Alteio_BWMinCont_30_FD_153270 | JGI IMG/M metagenome (GOLD analysis project Ga0207060, IMG submission 153270) | Enriched cells from forest soil in Barre Woods Harvard Forest LTER site, Petersham, Massachusetts, United States -... | ecosystem: Environmental > Terrestrial > Soil > Temperate forest >...
GATGAGGCTGACGGCGAGCACACCCAGTCCGACAGGCAGCGCGATGTAGCGGTAGCTGTCCGCGAAGTTCATGTTGTGGTGTCCGGCGCTGTTGTAAATCAGGATGCTGAAGATGGCCACGAAGCAGGTGGCGAAGAAGGACAGAAATCCCAACGAGAAAGACAGCAGGATCGTGGCAAAGAGGCCGAAGTCGCCGAACTGGATTCCGAAAAACCTGCCCTGATTTGCCTGGGTTGCAGCAACCATACTGAAAGAACACGCTCCTCAGCTAGAATACAGGTTCATGGCAGGTACCGCCCAGATCGAGTTGTTGCCCGCGCAGAAGGTGGCGCAGGAAGTGAAGGTGCTGCAGGCGCCGAACACTGTGTGCTACGCGCAGTATGGCGACACGCATTTGACGGCGCAGGAGCTGGAGCGCATTGTGCAGGCGGTGCCGGATTCGATTGCAGCGGCGTTGCAGCGGCGCGCTTACTACTTTGTTCCGCTCACGATCAGCGAGAACGATGAGACGCTGGTTGCTCCCGAGTACACAATCGACTTCAGCGATCGCGCGATTTGCCACCGCAATGTGCAGTTCGGCAACTCTGAGTGCATTTTTATTTCGACGCGGCTGATGCAGGACCGTTTTGCGCTGGCCTTCGAGTTCTTCATCAATGTCGGGCATCACTTTGTCGAGTCAATCGGCGTGCCGCAGAGCTTCAGCGATCTGGCATGGTCGCAGGCCGAGGCCGATGTGCGCGGCGAGACAAGCCAGGATGCTTTCGAGAACCGCAGGAAGGCTACGGAGCGAGGACGGTCGGATGAGAAGGCCAAGAGCACGTTCTTCGACGCGTCTTTTTCGGATGCGATTGCGATTTACTTGCTCTCTTTGAGTATCGATTTCGATTACACGGATCTGCGGGAGCGCGAGTATCCTCTGCTTGCTGCTCCGGCGCTGGCGGAGCGGCTGCGGCATATTGCCTCGCTCTTCCCTCCGAATACCGGGTATGAGTTTGAGATCAAGTATCGCCGGCGCGGGTAAGGCTTTCGGTACAATCGCGGCATGATTGCGCATTTGCGGGGACGGCTTTTTTCGAAGCGACCGGGTCAGGCCATTGTTGAGGCTGCCGGCGTGGGATATGACGTGACCATCAGCGTTCCGACGTTTACGGCTTTGCCGACGGAGGGAGCTGAAGTTTCGCTCCACATCCACACACAGGTGCGCGAGGATGTTCTGGCGCTTTTCGGGTTTCTTGAACTGGGGGAGAAGCGACTGTTTGAGCGGTTGATCACTGTCTCAGGTGTGGGTCCGAAGCTTGCAGTGACGATTCTGAGCGGGTTGAACCCGGAGCGGACGGTGGCGGCGATCCGGGCGCAGGACCACGCGACTCTGACGCGGATTCCAGGTGTGGGGAAGAAGCTGGCTGAACGGCTCGTGGTTGAGTTGAAAGACAAGGTTGACGATATGGCGACCACGCCTGCGGTTGCGTCGGCTGGTCCGGCGGCTGAGGATGTGCTGTCGGCGCTGGTGAACCTTGGGTATCAGCGTCCGGCGGCGCAGAAGGCTATTGAGACTGCGGTTGGGAAGAACAAGGCTGCGGCTGAGAGCTTTGATGAGTTGTTCCGCGCGGCTTTGCAATTGATCCGGTAGGGTTAGATCCTAGCAGCAAGGACTAGCCCAAGTTAGCTTCGCTAAGCACCGGGTACGCGGTGCTTCGTGCTTGAACAAAAACTCATCACGAACCTTCTCAAGGAGTGTTGACCCTCGAGTGCTCCCTGGTTCGGCGTACGAAAAAGCTCAGGGCCGCCAGACGTAAAGGTATTCGTCGTCGCTGGAGGTCGCGACGTCCATTCCCTTGGCCCGGGTTGCACGGTTCAAAGCAGAACGAATGTTCTCTTTCGTGTCTGGCAGCTCAGCCAAAGGAACCTTCAGCGCCTTTCCTTGTTCCAATTGATCGATATCACTCAGCAATTGGGTGATGATCTCTTTGTGCTTGCCATTCCGGCCTGTCGGCACATCGGCCTGGAGCATGGACTCGAATCTGATTGGAGGCAATTCGGATTTTCCATTCCTAGTCATAGCGCACCCTTGTCTTAAGCAATTCGTATCGCTAATCTGACGAAAAACTAACATATTCAAGATTGATCCTGCAAGACGGATCAACATTTATTTATCGTTAACGTATAAATCAAATATTTATCGTTAACGTATAAATCGAACATTGTAAAAGATTTAACCCGTATTGTCTAAATGCTGTTAGGGTTCTTGCTGAGGAGTATTTGCCATGCCAACCGGGCCAAGGTACGACACAATCTCATTGGTGGAAATAGATAGAAAACGCCTGAACGCTGTCCCGGATCGTCTCCATCCAGTAATCCTTGTAGTAGATGATGAGGCTGTGATCGCCGACACGCTAGCCGCTATTCTCCGCAAGCAGAACTATTCTGTGCTAGTTGCTTATGACGCGGAAAGCGCATTCGATCTGGTGAATGTAATTCCTCCGGAACTGCTGATCAGCGACGTTGTGATGCCCGGAATGAGCGGCGTTGAATTAGCGATCAAAGTAAAGAATTCTGTTCCGGACTGTAAGGTGTTGCTGTTTTCAGGTCAGTCGAGAAGTCTGAACCTGCTCGCGGCCGCACGTGCTGCCGGCCATGATTTCGTGCTGCTCGACAAACCGATTCATCCTAAAGACCTGCTTGCGCAGATAACGAGATTAGGCCTGGGAGTGGAGATCGCCGCTGAGGCTTGTTAGCTGTTAACGAACGGATGAAGGACTTTAAGCGTAGTCGAAGAGCGACACGAAGCCGAAGAGCGATGGTTTTGATGAGTTGTTCCGTGCGGCTTTGCAGCTGATTCCGTAAGTGGCATCCCACGTCATTCACGCATGTTGAGATCCGCGCCGTGCCCATTACGGAATTGCGGCGACGATGTGTACCCGCCTAGTTAAGTCCAAACCAGCGTTTTCCAATTGAAGCAACACGGCAATGAATGCCACCTTAATAAAGACGGTTGAATAAATAAGACGGTTGAATACCAGCCCAGACACGAACAAACGGGCGATATCAATGCACGAGGGATGCAAGGATTGGACTCTTTTATACTCCGGATCAAACAGCATGAGATGAAAAGCGAGCTGCTGTATCAGATACAGCATGCAGTGCTTCACAACGTTGGAATCACCAGGTACGCTCAGCACGGGCAGAAGCTTTACCACCTTCCGATCGGCGACTACCACGCAAACTTTTCAGGGAAATCGGCTGACCAAGTCAGAGAGATGGCCTATCGCGCCGTTAAGTCGATCTGGCCTCTCGAACCGGAAATTACTTGTGAACAAGTCACGGAAGCCTCCTTTAGCGGCCTCGAACAAGCAACTCTACAGGAGAAGCAAGAGTGGGAGATAAAGATGGCCTTTCTGAAGAAGGCTGTTGAGACCCAGCAGAAGTACGTCAGTGAATTCAGAGCACAAATCGTCGGTTCCCGAGGTTCATTCGTGCGGCCCCGGCCCGCGCCGGCTTCGCTCTTGCCGCGCTACGATGTGCGGGCGGACGTTCCATCCCAAAGCGTGTCGTTTGCCGCTCAATCGCCTGTCGAAGGCTAATCGTAGGATGTTTGGTCACCGGCGTCAGGCGTGGATTTGCCCTTGCGTGATGGGGGCAGGCTTCACGAACCTGAAAAGAGTAGCGTTGGCCAGAATGGTGATGAGCGAGGCGGCCAAGGTGGCGTAATAAACGTCGGTACCGATGAGGCCCCCGTGCAGCGAAACCTGAGCCAGGATGAAGGAAAATTCGCCGATCTGCGTGAGGCCAATGCAGACGCGAAATGCTGTCTCTGTTGAATAACGGAAGAGGCGAACGACTGCGAACCAAACAACAAATTTGCCGATAAGGATCAGGCCAGCTATGACGACGAGAAGACGCCAGTTGGATAGCCATGTGCGCGGATCGATGAGCATGCCGACGGTGACGAAGAAGAGAGCCACGAAGGCATCGCGCGGAAAAAGGTCTGCGCGGCGAGCTTGTGGGCATAATGGGAGCTGCCGAGAAGCATACCGCCGACAAAGGCACCGAGCGCGAGTGACAGGCCGATTGCTTCGGTGATAGCGGCGATGACGAGGCAAATAGTCAGCGCAAGAAGAAGAGAGATTTCGTCATTGCAGGTTTTTTCCACGCGAGTGAGCAGGCGCGGGATGATTTTCCAGCCGGCTAAAACAACAGGAACAAGTAAAAGAAGAGCCTTGCCGATTTTCCAGAAGACCTGGACATAACTGGCGCCATTGGAGGAGCCGAGGCTGGGAAGAAGGTCTGTGAGAATGACTACGGCGAGGTCTTCGACGAGCGTGAGGGTGATCATGACCCGACCGGCTTCAGAGCTGAGCTCGCCGCGGTCCATAAGCAAGCGCATGAGCACCATGGTGCTGGCTACTGAGATGATGCAGCCGATTGCGACTCCCTGGAGCACCGGCCAGCCCAGGAGAAAGCCCATACCGACGCCAAGGCCAATCGAGAGGGAAATGCCGATGGGCGCGCCAATCAACGCGACCCACTTTACACGGAGCAGCTCGGGAATGGAAAACTCGATGCCGATGGAGAACATCAGCAGAATGACGCCAATCTCGGCCATGATTTCGAAAGTGTGAACGTCATGGACGCGAGGGCCCTGCGTGAGCGGGCTGAGAAGGAGACCAGCGAGGACATAGCCCAGGATGAGCGGCTGGCGGATACGCCAGAACAAGAGGCCGGCAACCAGGGCTGACGAAAAAACCATGGCTATGTCGCGGAAAATGTATGCGGGCTCGTGCACGGCGGCGCTCCGATTCTGAAATAGCTACATCATAACTGCGAGTGCTCGCTGAACGGTTTCAGCGCTGCTTGATGCGCTCGATCAATTTGCCGGGATGAATCGGTTTCGCGATCAGTTCGAATTCGTAGCCTTGCTTGCGGCCTTCGAGCAGAATCTCTGAAATTCCCGCCTGACCGGAGAAGAGAAAAATCTGCGCAGCGGGATAAGTTTTGCGGATTGCGATGGCGAGATCTACGCCATTCATTTTGGGCATTAAAACGTCGGAGAGCAGGTAGTCGGGACGAAAACGCGCCGCGGCATCCAGGGCTTCCCAGCCGTCGTATGCGGCCATGACTTGAAAACCCGCGCCGGATAGGATTTCACAGAGAGTGTCAGCAATGAGTCTTTGATCGTCGACAATGAGGATTTTTGGACGACGGGGCTGAGTTTCATCGGACTCAGGCTGATTCAAGGGAAATCCGGGTTGATTGGCGGGAGTCTCATTGGCTGCGTGGATGAAATCGGAAATGGTTACTGACATGTAAGTGGTCTTCAAACTCATTGCCTATTCCCGCTCGGCAATCGGGCGAGAGGGCGGAATGGCGAAGGGGATAAAAACTGTGACTGCAGTACCACTTTTTCCCTTTTCGGTGTTGCTCGCAATAGAAATCTGGCCCCCGCGTGTTTCTACTAGCTGTTTTGAAACCCAGAGGCCAATGCCGGTCCCAAGGTTCCCTTTTGTTGTGAAGAACGGCTCAAAGACCATGGGCATATGATCTCGGCTGATTCCTGTTCCGTTGTCTCGAATCACGATCTGTATTCCGTTGCCGCCCGAACCGATGATGTTCCGCGTGGAGATGGAAAGTGTCCCGCCCTGCCGCATGGCATCGACGGCGTTCGCAATGAGGTTCGAAAATACCTGAAGCATCTCACCTTTGCTTACCACGATTTTTTGAAGGTCATTGAACCGAACATCGATGGCGACTTCGGAGGTAAGGAACTTTGAGGCATAGACGGTGAGCACATTTTCGATCAGATCGTGAAGATAGGCCTCGGTGGGGGCGCCCGTATCGCGGTAGTAACCCAGTGTCTGCCGGGCAATATGCGAAACGCGCTCCAGTTCTTCCTCGGCGGTCAGCAGGTAGCGATGAGCTTTTGCATCAACCGGACTGTTTTGGCGGGCCAGGAAAATAAGGTTCATCAGAGATTCGAGGGGGTTGTTGATTTCATGGGCGATCGCGGCCGCCATTCGGCCGGTGGCGGCGAGCTTCTCTGACTGGACCAGAAGGCGTTCGATGCGCCTGCGATCGGAGATATCGCGAGCAATTTTTGAGGCACCGATGACCTCTCCCACCTCATTGCGGATCGGCGAGATGGTGACAGAAACCTCGAGGGTTTCTCCGTTCTTCCTCATCCGGATCGTTTCATAGTGATCGATGCGTTGTCCGGCCCTGAGCTTTCGCAGAATTTCATCTTCTTCGTAACGTAGATCTTTCGGAATCAGCCGCAGAAGCGGCTGGCCTATCATCTCGTCCGCGGTGTATCCAAACATCTGGAATGCACCCTGATTCCAGGTTTTCACGATGCCGTTCAGATCTTTGCTGATAATGGCGTCGTCTGCGGACTCGACAATAGCGGCAAGACGAAAGCGGCTTTCGTCGCCACCTTTTCGATCGGTCACATCGCTGGCGGTCCCGAACCATTCCGTTACTTCACCTTTAGGATCAATCAGGGGGACTGCGCGCGTGAGCGTCCAGCCTAAGCTGCCGTCGGCGCGGCGAACTCTGTGCTCTACCTCGAGGTTGTTTTTTGTGCGTATCGCATCCTCGATGTTTCGCAGCACGCTAGGTTGATCGTCGGGATAGACATATTCCTGCATCCATTCGCGGTTGGTAGATGATTTGCCTGCGAACTGCCGCATTTTCGACCAATCCGGGCTCGTGCTGAAGGTCGAGTACGAACTGGCATTGACAAGCGCGCGAAGTCGTCTCTCGCTTTCCGCAAGGGCCGTATTGGCGCGCTCGGTTTCCTCCTGCCGCAGGCGCACCGTATCCCGCATTGCGGAGCGTTCGCGGACGGCCGTCACATTCGATGTGACATCCCGGCAGATTGTTAGAACTCCGGCTACGGTGCCGTTTGTGCCATACACAGGGCTGTAACTGTAATCAAAATAGGAGTCGGTCAAGACGCCGTTGCGGAGCGTGGGAACGAGTGCGTTCTCGTAAAGACAATCTTTGCCGTCGCGTAGAACCGTCTCAAGCTGTTCTCCGACTACGTGCCAGACATCAGTCCAGAAAAGCCTTGCGGGCATCCCCAGGGCAGTTGGGTGGCGATCGGTAAGGATGGGACGAAACGCGTCGTTATAAAGCTGAAGCATTTCCTGACCCCAGAAGAGAAGCATGGGGTACTGGACCGACAAAAGGATGTTGATGGTCGAGAGAAGAGGTTGTGGCCAACCTTCGATCGTCCCGATCGAAGTGGATTCCCAAGCGAATGAGCGAATGCGTTCCGCCATTTCTCCATTCCCGATAACGAGACGGGCCGAGGATCCGCGCTGTCCGGGATGGGAGTCATGCAACACTGGCTAATTGTCTTATACGAGGCTGATTCTCGTCTCGCTGTTGCTTGCCGGGGCTTAGATTGCTGACTTGAGGCGAGGGCCTGAGCAGCGGCGGATGTCGATGTCAGGCGTAGTCGAAGAGTGACATAAAGCCGAAGTCCATGTGCAGCTGCTGGTGGCAGTGGAAGAGGGTTGCGCCGGGATTGTTGGCGACGAAGTCGATTTCGACTTCCTGATAGCCGCCGACCATGACGACGTCTTTCATCAGGCCAGTGGTGGGCAGACCGGCGTAGCGCGTGACTTCAAAGGTGTGACGGTGCAGATGGACGGGGTGAATGTCGTCGCTGGCGTTGCGCAGGCGCAGGCGGTAGCGTTTGCCTTCTTTCAGGTGATGGGTCGCGGGTGCCATCATCTGGCCTACGGGGTAGGACTTGCCGTTGATCGTCCATAAATTGAAGCCTTCGAAAGCGGCATTGTCTTTCTCGAAGAGCATGTCAATGGTTTCGTCGGGGTCGGGCGCGATGGGTCCGGTGCTGCCGAAGTGTGTGTAGTTCCAGCGGAAGGGTGCGGGTGCGATCCATTGCGGCTTGCCGCTTGAATTTGCGTACTCGACGACGATGCCCATGCCGTGCTGTCGATCGTCATTGGAGAGGTCGCCCATGATCCAGATGCCGGGGTGGTTCATTTCGATGATGGCAGAGATGCGCTCGGCGGTGCCCAGCCATAGCAGCGGCACGTTCACGGGCTTGGGCAAGGGGTTGCCGTCCATGGCGACGATGGTGAAGGTGTGGCCGGGCAGCGCGAGGCTGCGGATCTCAGTGGCGCTGCCGTTGAGAATGTGGAAGAGAACGCGCTGGCCTTCTTTGACGCGGACGGGCTCGCCTTGGCCGAGCATCTTTCCGTTAATCGTGAAGGATTCATAGCCCACCTCAAAACCGTGCGGCGCGTCATGGTCGAGCGATTCCTTCATCGCACTTTCGCCGCGGTCTTTAAGGTCCTTTACTGTTGTGGGGGGCGCGAGAAAGTCCTGCGCCATGTCGCCGCCACGGCTGAGGGTGGGCTGGAACTCCTTTAGGGTGAGGAAGACTTCGCGGTCGTAGGCGCCGGGGTTGTCTTTCGGCTCGATGTAGATGGGGCCGACGAGGCCGCTGTATTGTCCGTTGCTCAAGTTCGCTCCGGCGCGGACGTGCGTGTGATAGAAGCGGAAGCCCGCGGGTCGCGGCGTGAAGACGATGCGGCGGCTGCCGTGCGGCGGAATGAAGGGCGTGCCTTCTTCGGCGGATCCGTCGACTTCGACGGGGATCATCTGGCCGTGCCAGTGGAGCTGTTCCGGTGTGTCGGTGTTGTTGTGGACGTCAATGGTGACCTGCTGGCCTTCCTTAAAGCGCAGCAGCGGCCCGGGAAACTGTCCGTTGTAGGTGGTGACGGAAAGGATGCGATCGGAAGCGATTTCGATCGCATTCGTCGCGATGGTCAAGGTGTAGTCGGCAGGGCTTTCCGTTTGAGCGAGGAGCGGAGAATTCGACAGCAGGGCGCCGCCGGTAAGAATGCCGGCGGTGCCGAGAAAGCTTCTGCGTGAGAGCCGGGTTGAGGTCATGGCCTGTGTGTTCGTCAGCTCTGCGGCGGCGCGACCCAGCCGCCCGGAGTGGAACCCGCGATCTCGGTTTCTTCCGCGGTCATGTCCACCGGAATATCGGCGAAGAGCGGCGTGCTGAGATAGCGCTCGCCCGTGTCGGGGAGCATGCAGAGGATCGTCGATCCCTGCGGGGCTTCGGCGGCGATGCGCAGACCCGCAGCGAATGTACCGCCTGAGCTGATGCCAACGAAGATGCCTTCTTTCTGGGCGAGGTCTTTGCTCGAGCGCATGGCTTCGGCGTTCTTGATGCGCAGGATCTGGTGGATGGCGCTGGTAGCGACGGCGTCGCCGGTAAGCTTGGGGATGAAGTCCGGACTCCAGCCCTGCATGGGGTGAGGATTCCAGGCCGGGTGTCCGGCTGCGGGCGATCCGTCAGGCTTGCGCTGCTGTTCGATACCGCTTGAAAGCATGGCGGCATCGTCGGGTTCGGAGACAACGATCTTTGTTTCGGGGCGCTCTTTGGCGAGGACGCGGGCTACGCCTTTGAGGGTGCCTCCGGTGCCGAAGCCGGTGACCCAGTAGTCGAGGCGCTCACCCTGGAAGTCGGCGAGGATCTCCTGCGCGGTGGTGCGCGAGTGCATGTCGGCGTTGGCCTCGTTTTCGAACTGGCGGGTGAGGAACCAGCCGTGCTTTTCGGCGAGTTCGACGGCTTTGGCGACCATGCCTGTCCCTCGTCCCGCGGCGGGCGTGATGACGACTTTCGCGCCGAGGAAGCGCATCAGCTTGCGGCGCTCGACGCTGAAAGTCTCGGCCATGGTAACGACGAGCGGATAGCCTTTCGCTGCGCAAACCATGGCGAGTCCGATGCCGGTATTGCCGCTGGTGGCTTCGACGACGGTCTGGCCGGGCTTGAGCTGCCCGGTCTTTTCGGCATCCTCGATGACGCCGAGAGCGAGGCGGTCCTTGACGGAACCGAGAGGGTTGAAGGCCTCGACTTTGACGTAGAGGTTGATGCCGGCAGGCGCCAGCTTGTTGATTTTGACGACGGGGGTGTTGCCGACTGTTTCAAGGATGTTGGCGTATCTGCGTCCCACTGAATGCACCTCGGTTCGCGTAACGATTTGTCGTCCACATTTCGGACTCGTCCAAGATAACTCTTTGGACGGCTTTGAGGGAGTTTGATTACAGAGTTTGGTTGCGGCGTTTTATAGGGTTTCAAAAGATGTTTGCAACCATTTTGAAATTGAACGGATGTTTACATTCGGTGCTTAGAATTCTGCCTGCTTTCGAGAAGGAAGCAGAGGAGAATTTATCGTCGTGAAAAAGCTATCTGTCTGTGCAGCGATGGTTACCGTCGCATGCGCATCGCTTCAAGCTCAAGTAACGTTGCTCGCCAGGGGTACGCTGACCGGGTCGAGCGCTGGTTCATATCAGGACCTGTCAGGACTGAAGTACACGCTGGAAAATGGCGTGCCGGCTAATCTGCTGGGCGGTCTTGGCTCCGGTATTGCCTATGCGGGTGGGAACACCTTTCTTGCGGTTCCCGATCGCGGGCCGAATGCGGTGAGTTTCAACTCTGCCGTGGATGACACGGTGGCGTATGTGAACCGCTTTCACACCATCTCGATGCAGCTGACGCCGAACAGCGGCAGCGGGCTTCCGTTTAGGCTGACGCCGACGCTGCGTTCTACAACGCTCCTGCATGCGCTGCTGCCGCTGACTTACGGTTCGGGCGCGGGGCTGAATATCATTCCCGGCAAGCCGCCGATCAATACTCTGCTGAAGCACTACTTCACGGGCCGGTCGGATGGCTATGATCCGGAGCACAGCTCGGGAGATCCATTCGACGCACGGCTCGATCCCGAGAGCATTCGCGTGTCGAATGACGGGCTGACGGTTTTCATCTCCGATGAGTACGGACCGTATGTCTACCAGTTCCTGCGCGCAACAGGCGAGCGCATCCGCACGTACACGCTGCCGGCAGATTTCTTTGTGGCGAATCCGAAGCCGACGGGCGATGCGGAGCAGGCGGCGAACAACACGGGCCGCGTTCCGAACAAGGGCATGGAGGGGCTGGCGATTACTCCTGACGGGCGGACGCTGGTGGGCATCGTGCAGAACTCGCTGATTCAGGATGCGGCCGAGGGCGGCGATGCGGCCAACCTGCTGCGCATTGTGACGATTGATATTCTGTCGGGCCGGACGACCCATCAGTACGCGTACCTGCTGACGACGGGATCAGGCGTGAGCGAAATTACGGCTCTCAACGACCACGAGATGATCGTGGACGAGCGTGATGGCAAAGGCTTGGGCGACGGCAGCAAGGCGAAGGTGAAGCAGCTCTTCAAAATCGACATCAAGGCAGCGACCGACGTGAGCGACATGGATGGCACGACAGCGGCAACGCATGCTGTGGCGAAAACGCTCTTTTTGGATGTGGTGCAGGTGCTGACAGCCAGTGGTATGGCAAATACCGACATTCCGGCAAAGATTGAAGGCGTTGCCTTTGGCCCGGATGTGAAATACAACGGCAAAACGCTGCACACGGTGTGGGTGGCAAATGATAACGATTTTCTGCAGGATTTCAGCGGGCCGAATACGAATCCGAACCAGTTCTTCGTCTTCGGGTTTACGGATGCAGACCTGAGTGGATCGGTGTATGGGCCGCAGCCGCACTTCTCATTGTTCCGGTGGTAGAAGATTTACGACAGGACAGGAAAGGCGCCTCTGCGGCGCCTTCCCTTTTAGCGGTAGATAAGGCAGCCGCGGTCTTCGAGGCCGCTGAGCCATGCTGGAAGTTCTGCAGGCCGCGCGAAGGTTGCGACCCAGCGTAGATCGATCTTTTCCAGTTTTGGCAGCGCGGCGAGGACTTCAGGCAGGGATTCGATCGGGTTGCCGCGAAGGTCGATCTGGCGAAGCTCCCTTGACTCGCCCGTGGATGGTGGAAGCGTCGGCAGCTTGTTGTTCCTCAGGTGCAACTCGCGCAGATGCTTTAGATTCCCGATGCAGTCAGGGACCGCTGTGAGCTGATTGCCGGAAACTCTCAGTTCGACGAGACTGTCTAGTTTGCAGACCGACTCCGGGAGCACTGTGAACTGGTTGTTGCTGATATTGAGGTAGCGCAGCTTCTTTAACTTCTCGACGGACTCGGGGAGAGTAGTCAGCCGATTGTCGTGAAGGTAAAGGAAGTCGCTGAGCGCTTCCAACTTGCCAACTGCTTCAGGAAGCGAGATCAGCTGATTGTGGCCCAGATCGAGCATGCGGAGCTGCTTCATCTCTCCGATACTTTCGGAGATCTCCGTCAACTGGTTGTCGGCGAGTACCAGGGATTCAAGGCTGGTCTGCTGCCAGACGGATTCGGGAGTGTGGCCGAGCTGCTGTTTCCATAGGTTGAGGTGACGGGGAGAGTCCGCGGGCATAACGTCATCCTAATTCGATAAATATAGCCGGACATTTTGTCGACGATTTTCAGGCAGCCTTTTCCCAAAAATATCCACCCGGGTGTCGATTTCGCACTCGCCCATCCGACGTATGAATAGAGCATATTCGCAGCTCTTCATTGAAGGGGGGCAAGACGATGGGGGGAGTCATCCAGTTGATATTGTTCGCCGGCATGTGTGTGATCGTGGTCGGTGTCGGGCCCAGGGTGTCTGGCGAAAAGAGCCGGAGCGGTGGAACGTTTCTGGATGCACTCCTGACGATGCTGAATAAAAATTCCTCAGAAAAAGTTATGCAGCGTGTCGATTCTGCGACGCGACGTTCGACGTGTTAGTAGAGCGTGGGATACAACGGTAGGTCGTCCCGTACGCAAAATTCCGACAAGGAGAAGTCGAAATGCGAGTAATGGTCATGGTGAAGGGGACAAGTCAGTCTGAGGCGGGCCTGCCGCCACCAGCAGAAATGAACGAAATGCTTGCCGAGATGGGTAAATTCAACGAAGAACTAGTCAAGGCCGGAGTGATGCTCGCAGCCGACGGCCTGCAGCCTAGTTCGAAAGGCAAGCGGGTCCGGTTTTCAGGAACGGAGCGTACCGTGATTGACGGCCCGTTCTCCGAAACGAAGGAATTGGTGGCGGGATTCTGGATCTGGCAGGTGAAGTCGATGGAAGAGGCAGTGGAGTGGGTCAAACGCTGCCCTTGCCCGTTTCCTGGGATTGACTCTGAGATCGAAATTCGTCCTGTGTACGAGACCGAGGACTTTGGCGACGCCTTGACGCCAGAGTTGAAAGAACAGGAAGATCGGCTGCGCGCGCAGATGGTTGCTAAGAACTAACAGCGACATAAAGGGAGACTTGAGATGCGATTTCTGATTTTTTATAAGCCAGACCACAGCGCTCCACCGCCACCGGAGTACATGGAAGACATGCAGGAGCGGGTGGATGAGGCGATGAAGTCGGGCGGAGTGCTTGCCACGGGCGGCCTCGTTCCGGGCGGCAAGCGCGTACGACAGAAGGACGAGAGGATCCTGGTCACCGATGGTCCATATGCAGAGGCGAAGGAGATGGTGGCCGGGTTTGCGCTCTTCGAGTTGCCGTCAATGGACGCGGCGGTTGAATCGTCGACGAACTTTCTGCGATTTGCTGGCGATGGCGAATGCGAGATTCGACAACTTATGGAAGGGTCGACATTCGCTAAGTAAAGTCGGCGAAAAATTATTCTCGCGCCGGGCATTTCGCATGTCGATTTCTGCTGGCGCCGTTCGATGTGTAAGCAGGGATGGTTTAGATGCCGACCCTGTGAATCCAAAATTGATAAGGAGTTTGAGAAGATGCGATTTCTTTGTTTGTATAAGCCCGCGCAGCAGGAAGGCGCTCCGCCAACCATGGAAGCCATGGAGACGATGGGTAAGTTTGTCGAGGAGATGATGAAGAGCGGCAAACTGCTAGCTACCGAAGGATGCCTGCCGAGCGCGAAGGGCGCACGGGTGCGGCTAACGAGTGGTAAATTTGCTGTCGTAGACGGACCGTTCACTGAGGCGAAAGAGCTGGTCGCCGGGTTTGCGCTGCTGCAAACGGAGTCTAAAGAAGAGGCGATCGAACTGACGAAGCGCTTTCTCAACGTTGCCGGCGATGGTGAGACGGAGATTCGCCAGGTGTATGACCCCGGCGATCTCGACGTTCCCTGTCCGCGGGAGATGCAGGCGGCAACTGTGAAGTAAGAAGACATTGCGAGAAAAATCCAAAACGAGGTGAAGCAATTATGCAGATCGATCCACATCTGAGCTTTAACGGGAATTGCGAGGAAGCATTCAATTTCTACGAAAAAACCTTCGGCGGCAAGATCGAGTTCAAGATCACGTTTGGCGAATCGCCCATGGCGGGGCAGATTGATCCGGAGTCGCGCAACAAGATCATGCACATAAGAATGCGCATAGGCGACAGGATAATGATGGGTTCTGACGCTCCGCCGCAATATCAAGGAACGCAGCAGGGATTCGACATTTGTGCCGGGGTCAAAGATGCGGCGGAGGCAGAGAAGGTCTTCAACGCGCTGGCCGAAGGCGGCAAAGTAACCATGCCGTTGGCGGAGACATTCTGGTCGGCGCGCTTTGGGATGCTGACCGATCGTTTCGGCATTCCGTGGATGGTGAACACCGAGATGCAAATGCCTTGATTCGAGCGGGTTTCGCCGTGCAGACATGCGGAACCCGTTTCTTTTTTCCATTGAGGAGGATGTATGGAGAGTACAGTTTCGACGAAACGACTCTGGACTGGCCGTGTACTAAGCGGGTTGATAGTGCTCTTTCTTTTGATGGATAGCGTGATGAAGCTGATCAAGCCCGCGGCGGTGCTGAAGGCACAGGCGGAGCTGGGATGGCCTGATGAGATTACCGTCGCCACAGGGATTGTATTGCTGATCTGCACGATTCTGTATGCAGTCCCAAAGACTGCAATCCTTGGTGCGGTTCTGCTTACCGGATATCTGGGCGGCGCGGTTGCCGTTCAGTGGCGTATAGGACATCCGCTGTTCGCTCAGACTTTGTTTCCGGTCTATATGGGAATTCTTTTGTGGGCCGGGCTTTATCTGCGCGATGCGCAGTTGTGTGAAATGATTCCGTTGCGGCGACAACGCGCTTGAGGTTTACACGATGCGGTTTGTGATTTTGCGGAAATCCGACGCGACGATGGAGTCGAATGCTCCAGCTACCCCTGAGCTGATAGAAGCCATGCGTCAGTATGACGACGAGATGAGAAAAGCAGGCGTGCTGGTTGCGGTAGAGAGACTGCAGCCCACTTCGCGTGGCTCGCGGGTGCAGTTATCGAAGGGCGAATTCTCAACCGTTGACGGGCCATTTTCTGAGACGAAGGAATTGATTGCCGGCGTCACGGTGGTCGACGTTGCCTCAAGAGAAGAGGCGATTGCCTGGATCAAGCGCTGTCCCACGCTTTGCGGCGCGGACGTTGAGGCAGTCTTTGAGATTCGCCCGGTGCTCGATTGCGACTGATTTCCCTTCAGCTTGCCATGGCGGATGCAAGGATGATCTGATCTGTAGCTGTGACGGCTACTGCGATCCACAACACGATTGATGCGGTCTGGCGCATGGAGTCGGCGAAGCTGATCGCCGGGCTTACGCGTATTGTGCGCGATGTAGGTATTGCGGAGGACCTGGCGCAGGAGGCGCTCATTGCGGCGCTCGAACAGTGGCCGGAGTCGGGAGTTCCAGAGAAGCCAGGCGCATGGCTGATGGCAACAGCGAAGCATCGCGCACTGGATCTGTTGCGGCGCAGGCAAATGCTCGATCGTAAGCATGAAGAGCTTGGGCGTGAACTGGAGGCAAGAGAGCTTACGCCGCCGGACTTCGATGCGGCTCTCGATGATGATATCGGCGACGATCTGCTAAGGCTGATGTTCATTGCGTGCCATCCCGTGCTCTCGTCAGAGGCACGCGTAGCGCTCACGCTGCGTTTGCTGGGTGGCCTGACGACCGATGAAATTGCCCGAGCCTTTCTTGTTCCCGAAGCTACGATTGCGCAGCGCATTGTGCGCGCCAAGCGGACGCTGGCGCAGGAGCACATTCCTTTTGAGGTTCCGCGTGGCAAGGAGTTGCCGCTGCGGTTGTCGTCGGTGCTGGGCGCGATCTATCTCATCTTCAACGAAGGCTACTCGGCGACGGCGGGCGACGACTGGATGCGGCCTGCGCTCTGCGAAGATGCGTTGCGGCTGGGGCGCATTCTAGCTGAGCTGGCGCCCCACGAGGCGGAAGTTCACGGGCTTGTTGCGTTGATGGAGATACAGGCATCGCGCTCGGCGGCGCGGACCGGGCCTGAAGGGCGTCCGGTGCTTCTCCTCGATCAGGATCGTGCGCGGTGGGACCGTCTGCTGATTCGGCGGGGACTGGCGGCTCTGGAGCGTGCCGATGCGCTGGGCGGATCGCGCGGGCCGTATGCGTTGCAGGCGGCGATTGCGGCTTGTCATGCGCGGGCTTTCGCCGCAGAGGAGACGGACTGGGCGCGTATCGTAGAGCTTTACGACGAGCTTGCGCAGGTGATGCCCTCGCCCATTGTCGAGCTGAACCGCGCAGTTGCGGTGAGCATGGCGTCGGGTCCGGATGCGGCTCTGGAGCTGGTGAATGCGCTGACCACTGAGCCTGCGCTTAAGGGATATCACCTGCTGCCGAGTGTGCGCGGCGATCTGCTGGCAAAGCTTGGGCGATACGATGAGGCTCGCGCGGAGTGCGAGCGCGCTGCATCGATGACGCGAAATGCGCGTGAGCAGGAACTGCTGCTGGAGCGTGCGCGTGAGTTCGCGGCACGTTCGACCGGGATCAACAGACAGCCGTGATGTTGTAAGCAGCGATTGAGTTGCCTTCTGCAAAAACTCAAGAAAATTTCGGAAACGCAAACGCAGTCGATGGAAGTGTGCATCCTACGAGTGGTTTCGAATGTGCTGCAAGAATTCTGGCGGCGCTGAATCACACAAGTTAGAGAGGAATTGCACATGCTGCTGATTATTCTTATTATTTTGCTCCTGGTCTTCGGGTTTGGCGGTTATCGAATGGGCCCTGGCATTGGCTACTACGGGGGCGGCGGAATCAGCTTGGTCCTGTTGATCATCATCGTTCTGTTGTTGCTCCACGTGTTTTGAAGAAGTTGTCGATAAGGTAATCGCGCAGCTCGATGTTGAAGCTGCGCGTGTTTTGTTTCGCGTCCTGCGCGTCTGTGTTGTAGTCGACGATGTAAGCGCTGCGCGTGGCCGGGTCGATGTTGATCTGGCTGCGGAAGCCGTTCTGCCAGCCGGGATGACCGATCAGATTCAGCATTCCATCAGTATGCACGAAGAAGCTCTCTGCGACTTCGTCATGTGCGCCGGCGCGTGACGGGAAGTCCTCGTCAGGCGTGACGGGGAGGACCGGCTTCCACATTTCTTCCAGCGACGATCGTTTCAGGATGCAGTCGTACTCGGCTTGATGCCCGGGGTCGCCAAGCAGAAAGCGGACGTACCTGAGCATGTCGGGCAGCGGCGCGTTGAGGCCGCCGTTGGCGCGGGTGATGCCGGTGTTGAAATCGAACGGATCTTCAGTAAGCTTGCCGTCCTTCAAATCCCAGCTGTGCGAGCGATATTTCAACAGATGATAGGGGCTGCGGTCGTAATAGCTGCGGTCCATGCCGAGCGGACGGAAGATGTTCTTCTCCATGTAGACCTCGAACTGATCTCCGGAGAGGCGCTCAATGATTTCGCCTAAGAAAACGACGGCAAGGTTGGAGTAGCTGTATCGCGTGCCGGGCGCGAATTTGATGTCCGTGTAGGGCAGCATGGCGACGATTTGCGACCACTGCGTCGGCTCGAAGGGCTGCCAGTCGGCGTCGCGCCAGGGCCACGTTGCATCACGAAAACCGCTCGAGTGCGACATGGCCTCGTGGATTGTGATCGCGGAGACAGGTCCGTAGGTGTCATGCACAGCCGCAAGTTCTGGTATGTACTTCGTTAGCGGGTCGTCGAGCGAGAGCAGGCCACGGTCGCGCAGCTGCATGATGGCGATCCCGGTGAAGGTTTTGGTGACTGAGGCCCAGTGGTAGGTCGTATTGTCATCCGTCGGCTGCGTCTCGCTCTGGCGGCCATAGTTGTCGTGCAGCATGACTTCGCCGTTTCGGATGAGGATGAGGCTGCTGCCGATGATTCCGTTGTCGCGCAGGCCTGCCTCGTAGAAGGATTTGATTTCCTGCGATGTGGTTGGAGCTTTGGTTTGTGCTGCGAGGTCAGTGGCAAGGCAGACAATCGCGACGATGAGTGGGCGCATCATTTGCTCGGATTGTATTGGACGGCGCGCCCGAGGCGAATGAGAAATCTACTTGCTGTAGAAGCTGTAGGTCGCAGTGTAGTGCTGGCGCAATTCTCCGTCGGTGCAGACTTCTTTCGGCGCGGCGCCTCCGTGGGTGTCTGTGCGGCGGATGTAGTTGACGTCGGTGAATTGTCCTGAGCCGCTTCCGGGGTCGGCTTCAATCAGGAGCCACGGCACGGAGTCTGCCTCCGGCGAAGGTTGCGAGGCGATGGCTTTGCCCTTGACCTCACTGCCGTCGGTCAGCTTCCATGTCGGTCCGGCAGAGTGGGTGCCGATGACCGTTCCCTGCAGGTCGAGGAGTTTGGCTTCTGGCGCTTTGAGTGTCCACTTGCTGTCAGTGCAGGTGTAGATCTGTACGCCGTCACCCTTTGCTTCGAGCAGCAGTTCGTGAGTTCCGGGCGGCAGGTCAATTGGGGATGATGCCTGTTTCGCGGCAGGCGCGGCAAGTGCAATGAGAGCGGCGAAGAAAATGAGTGCTCGCATAACGATGACGAGGATAGCAGAAGTGTGTGATCTGCAGGTGATCACGAGTGAATGGGTGGGGAAACTAGGAGATAAGCAGATCCTTCCCCTTCACTACATTCAGGGTCCAGGACAGGTCAAGCAGTGCCATGCGTAGCAGCTTCATTCACTTGCCATCGTATCTCTGGAACAACTCAGGGAATTGCTGCTTAAGCGCGGCGATTTTCGGTCGGTCGCAGACTTCGATGTACGGGTTGTTGGGATTCTTCAGCGCATAGTCCTGGTGATAGTCTTCACCCGCGTAAAAAGCTTTGAGCGGAACAACCTGGGTCACGATAGGGCGCGAATACAAATGTGCGGCGTCAAGCTGCTTGATATATGCGTCGGCGATGCGGTGCTGTTCTTCGTCGCCATAGAAGATGACAGACCGATAGGACGGGCCTACGTCATTACCCTGGCGGTTGAGCTGCGTGGGATCGTGGGCTACGGAGAAGAAGATGCGCAGCAGCTGGCCGTAGGTGATCTTTGAGGGGTCGTAAACGACGCGGACGCTCTCGGCGTGGCCGGTGGTTTCTGTCGTCACGTCCTTGTAGTGCGCGGTGGCGGCTGAACCCCCGGAGTAACCCGCTGTTGTATCGATGACGCCCTTTACACGCTCAAAAACAGCCTGCGTGCCCCAGAAGCATCCTCCGGCGAAGACGGCAGTTGCCTTTCCGTGTTTTGCAGCCAGTAGCGCGTCGTTCTCCGCGGCGGGGATCGGTGTTGTTCGAACCTGTTCGGTCTGGGCGTTGGCGACATTCAGGAAGGAAGCGACGACGAGCGCGCAAAGTAGACAGCGAATCATACTGAATTAGAGGGTCGAGACCGAGAAAAAGTTACACATGTTGATTCGGCATTGTGCACAACGCCTCCGCCAGAGCCCTTAAAATGCGGGTATGCCCAAGGCTCGCCCCAAACCCGCCACTCAGAATGCCGTGCAGCCGTATTTCAGCCAGCAGGCGGTGAAGTTTCTGCGCGGGCTGAAGCGCAACAATAATCGCGAGTGGTTTGAGGCGCGGCGTGCGATCTTTGAGCGCGAGCTGAAGAAGCCCATGCTGGCTGTGGTGGAGCGCGTGACGGATGCGATGGCGGATTTTGCGCCTGCGCACGTGCGCCCGGCGCAGAAGAGCATCATGCGCATCTATCGCGATACGCGATTTTCCGCCGATAAGACGCCATATAAGACGCACGTCTCGGCGTGGTGGACGCGCACCGGGTTGGAGAAGACATCGGGCGGCGGGTATTACTTTCATTTCTCGCCGACAGAAGTAGTGATTGCGGCCGGCATCTATATGCCCGAGCGCGAGCAGTTGCTGGCGATCCGCATCCAGCTGCTTGAGCAGCACGCGGAGCTGCGACGTCTTTTAAATGGCAAGAAGCTGCGCAAGGTGATGGACCTGGACATCGACAGAGCGGCGCTAACCCGTCCGCCGAAGGGATTTTCGGCGGATCATCCGGGAATTGACCTGATCAAGCAGCAGCAATGGGGTGTGCTGGCGCGGCTACCCGGGGATGTGGCGCTCAGCGAAGGGCTGGTGAACGAGATCGTGATGCGCTTCCGTCTGGCGGCGCCGATCGTGGATTTCCTGAACCGTCCTTTCGTGCAGGATGTGGAGCAGAAAAGGCAATATATCTTCAAGCTGATGTAGACGCACGCTTGCGCGGAGGACTAGACTTCACAACATTGCGATCCGGAAAATGCGCGCAAGCCGCGCCGGGCAAGGGTTTCCGAGACGAATCCAAAACACTGAAAAGTGGCCTGAATCCAGAAAAATGGCATAAAAACCGGAAAAAATGGCC
>Ga0207060_10213_pt1 | contig 20308 bp, 10 predicted proteins | sample Alteio_BWMinCont_30_FD_153270 | JGI IMG/M metagenome (GOLD analysis project Ga0207060, IMG submission 153270) | Enriched cells from forest soil in Barre Woods Harvard Forest LTER site, Petersham, Massachusetts, United States -... | ecosystem: Environmental > Terrestrial > Soil > Temperate forest >...
GCATCGAGTCCCACCAAGGACGTTCCCAGTTCAAAAACGCCGAAAAGATTCAGGCTGAGCAGAAAGAAAATAAAGATCAACGTCAGGACAAATCCCGGCGACTGCATCTGGAATCCCCACCCAAGTTGATTTCCTGCCGCGCGCAAAGTCAGCAATAGTCCCGCCAGAATCCAAAACGAAATCACCACGCCCACCGTAAAAGCAACGCCCTGTCTCCATGCCTGGCTATGAGCGTGCTCGGCATGCTTGATCAGAGAAAAAACTTTCAACGAAAGCACCGGCAGCACACAAGGCATCAAATTCAAAATCAGCCCTCCAACGAATGCCGCCCCCAACACCGCCAACAAAAGAGGTTGAACCGGAGTTGCAATCTCCGAGGTAGCCGTCGCTGTCCCTAGCGACGGTGCAGTTGCAGTATCGGTTATTGGTTGACTACCTCCTGTCGCCTGCGGCGATCCGGACGCTGCGGGTGCGCCTGTCGTTGTCGGACTACCCGAGGGGGGCGCCGATCCGCCGCTAGGGACAGCGGCGGCTACCTCGGAAGTCACTGAAAATTGCGCGAGGTAGATGGCTTTAGCGCCACCTAACAGAAGCGGAGAGTCCGAGACAAGGACACCACTTAGGTTGTCCGCTTTTTCGCCGTTCTGTTGAAATGCAAGCGGCCAACTAAAGCCACCGGGAGGATGTTGCAGGTCTAGTTTACTAACGTCTTCCGTAGCGCTTAATACATTTTGCTGCTCAGGGAAAAAATAGAGAGGGGCTTTTACAGGAAGAGAGGAACTCGCGGTATCGACAAATTGCAAGGTGATGCCGTCTTTTCCAGAGACACCCTTAACTATCCACCGATCATCCGTCGCCGGCAATCGTGCGCGGGCGGCATCAAAAAAATCCTTGTTATCGATCGGGAGGCGGAGGTTCAGTGAGCCCGTGTCAAAGCTGAGGGAAAAATCGCCTTGGCCGGGGATGCATTCCTCCTGGCAGACGAGCCAACTCGCGCGAGCCTTGATCTCGATATGTGGGGGCAATTTGCCGTCAAGGGTCTCAGGGCCCTTAATCGTCGTAATCAGATAAACGTCCCCCTCATACCCGTAGGTGACGAGCGGCCCCATCTTGTGCTTTTCCGGCGTCGGCCATTGGATCGGTCCGGCGGTAAAACCTTCCGGCAGCGTCCACTTAATCGTCGTCGCCAGCCCCGCATCGCCGGGATTAATCCAATAAGTATGCCAACCGGGATCGGAATGAAGATGGAGAATGACATCGAAAGGTTTGCCCGCCTCCACCGATCTCGTCTCGGGAATCAGCTCTGCCGTGACATGCGGCTGAGTGACGGTAGCGCTGGCACCGCTGTAAGGCGTGGAAATGGGGTCGGACGCGCGGGCCGCGAGGCTCGCGGTGACCAGAAAAAAGAGAAGAACCCTGATCATCATGGAAGTATATCGTGAGACGGTTGAGGTGCCACTCTTGTTCCCGTTAAATTCGAGCAATTGGATTTTCTCGTCAGGAATCGGACAGGTTGCACCTTTCATATCGCCAGAATGGCATGAAAAAGTGGCGGGGCGGTAGCCTTAGAGACCTTAGCGACCCTAGTCCTCTTAAAAAAATAAGAGGTCTAAGTGTTTTAAGCTTTTGGAAGCCAGCCCATCCCCTAGACCGTGGCAATCGCAGGCTTGAGAAGCTCCCACTGCCAGGGGCACCAGCGGTTCTCGGCGATAAGGCGGTCGGCGGCGGTGTCGGGGTTGCGGGCGACTTCCTGGAGAGTGGACTTGGGGGCGATGACGGTGGGGTCAAGGCCGAGCTCGGCGGCGATGGCGTCGCGATGGATACGGAGCTTTTCCATGCGGACTTCAGCATCCTTGTCGCGAGGCGGACGTTCACCGCGCGGTGGACGCGGGACGGGCGGAGCGAGGCGTCCTTTTTCGATGGCTTCGATCAACCGGTCGGCGCGAGCGGGAGAACTGCGTTGCGGCCAGCGCGGCGCGCCCATAGGTGAGATCTTGGGATTCTCCGAGCACCAGACCGAGAGATCGAGGAGCAGTTCGTTATGGAGCACTTTGAAGACAGGCAGGTCGACCGCTTCGGCTTCTTTTTCGCGCCAGAGCCAGAGTTCGCGGACGATGGCGAGCGCTTGCGGCGAGAGGAGCGCGGAACCGGAGATGCGCCAGTCGTTTTCGGGATCGTCCTCACGGACGATGCGGCTGGAGGCGACGACGCGGGCGCATGATTGCTCATGCCACGTGAGACGGCCCTTGTCGGCGAGCAATTTGCCCAAGGCTTCGGCGATGGGCTCGAGGTATTGGGTGTCCTGCACCGCGTAATCGATCATGGTCTGCGAGAGCGGACGGCGGGACCAGTCGGCTTTTTGGCTGCCCTTATTAAGAGTGATGCCGCAGAAGTGCTCGACGAGCGCGCCGTAGCCGAAGGCTTTCTGGCCGACGAGTTGGGCGGCGAGCATGGTGTCGAAAACGGCTTGAGGCTCGGGCGCACCGGCGCGGCGGAGCATGCGGAGATCGAAGTCGGCTCCGTGGAGAATCCACGTGTGGCGGCTGGTAGGCGGCCAGAGTTCATCAAGCGGGAAGCTGTGGAGCGGGTCGATGAGGAAATGTTGCTCGGCGTGGGAGACTTGGATGAGGCAGACGCTTTCGCGATAGTGGTGGAGGCTGTCGGCCTCGGTGTCGAGCGCTAGCGGAAAGTAACCGCGGAGGCTGGTGATGAAGTAGTCGAGGGCTTTTGGCGTGTTGACCCAGATGAATTCGACTTGTGACATAGAGACGGAGAGATCATGCGGGTTTCAGTCGAGGGCGGCGAGTGGAATTTCAGGGGAGAGGTTTGGACAGGAGTAACAAGATTTACAGGATTGGGGAAGGTAGGGGAATTTTGACATGAGGGACATGAAAGCTGATGAAGGGAGAAACGCATCTGAGAGGGAGCAATGGAATTGCGCGGGCAAGGGCGTTCCCAAGCCCACAACTTGGGAACGAGGGAGAATCCAATGGCCTAGGTATCAACGTCAAAAAATCGCTTTCCACAGTGCCAGCACTTGCCCGTTTCTGCTGTAATCTTTCCCTTATCAAAAATCGGAGATCTGTCACAAAGAGGACATCTCAATCCCAGATTCTTGAGGAACGTCACTGTTCTTTTATAGCTATACCGCCGTTCACAATGCGTGATGCCTGCGACAAACAAGCAGAAGGAAATCTCCCAAAGGAGCCCATACGCAGGTTCGCCTTTAACGATCGTCCAGCACAGAAATCCCACCAACAAGGGAATGACCGAAAACATGGAAATTGTGACCATGAAAGACAACCACGGTATGAAATGGTTTCTATTTTTGATCCATAGTTCGGCTGTCTTCTGACGAGACAGGAACTCCTCCTTTGTCATAAAGGACAGCTTGGCAGATAAAACTTGATCCGACGACACAAAGGCTGACCGTCGCACGGAGTGCGACGGCTACCTCATAGGGGAACCGCCGCCGAGCCTGCGGCGGCTACCTGCTAGACGGGGACGGCGGGGAGGTCCCAGATTTCTTTAGCGTATTCGTGGATGGTGCGGTCGCTGGAGAACTTGTCCATGCGGGCGGTGTTGAGGATCGCCATCCTGGCCCAGCGGCGTTTGTCTGCGTAGGCCTTGGAGACTTCTTCCTGCGCATCGCTGTAGGAGCGGAAGTCGGGGAGGCAGAGGTAGGGATCGCCGCCTTCGAGGAAGCTCCGCTTGAGGGAACTGAGCGCGCCGGGTTCGTCCGGGGTGAAGAAGTTGGAGCCGACCCAATCGACGATCGCGCGCAATTCCTCGTCGGCCTGATAATAGGTGAAGGGGTTATAGCCGCGATGCCAAAGGGCTTCGACTTGATCGACGGTGAGGCCGAAGATGAAGATGTTCTCGGCGCCGACTTCCTCGAGGATTTCGACATTGGCGCCGTCGAGCGTGCCGATGGTGAGCGCGCCGTTGAGCGCCAGCTTCATGTTGCCGGTGCCGGAGGCTTCCTTGCCCGCAGTGGAAATCTGCTCGGAGATATCGGCCGCCGGGATGATGCGCTGGGCGAGCGATACGCGGTAGTTGGGCAGGAAGACGACCTTGAGTTTGTCGCCGATGCGTGGGTCGTTGTTGATCTTTGCGCCGACCGCGTTGATCGCCTTGATGATGCACTTGGCGAGGTCGTAACCGGGCGCAGCCTTGGCAGCGAAAACGAAGACGCGCGGTTGAACTTCAAGCTCCGGGTTCTGCAAAATCCGGCGATAGAGGGCGAGGATATGGAGCAGATTGAGGTGCTGGCGCTTGTATTCGTGCAGGCGCTTGATCTGCATGTCGAACAGGGAATTGGGGTTCACCGTGACGCCACATTCCTTCTGGATGATCTTGGCGAGATCGACTTTGTTGGCATGTTTGATCGCCATGAATTCGTCCTGGAAGGAGGGATCATCCGCCCACTGTTCCAGCTTGCGAAGTTCGGCCTGGTTCTTGACCCAGCCGTCGCCAATTTTCGAAGTAATCAGGTCGGCGAGACGCGGATTGGACGCCTGGAGCCAGCGCCGGGGCGTGATGCCGTTGGTCTTGTTGTTGAATTTGCCTGGATAGAAGGCGTTGAAATCGGCGAAGAGATGTTTCTTGAGCAGCTCGGTATGCAGGGCCGCGACGCCGTTGACCGAATGGCTGCCGACGACGGCGAGATTGGCCATGCGAATCATCTGCACGTTGCCTTCCTCGATGAGCGACATGACTTCTTTTTTGTGGGCGTCGCCGGGATAGGCGGCCTCGACGGTTTCGAGCAGGCGCTTGTTGATTTCGAAGATCAATTGCAGATGGCGCGGCAGGACTTTCTGGAAAAGCGGGACACTCCATTTTTCCAGCGCCTCGGGCAAAAGCGTGTGGTTGGTGTAGGCGAAAACTTTGGTGACGATGCTCCACGCTTCATCCCAGAGCATTCCATTTTCATCATGGAGAATGCGCATGAGCTCGACCACCGCGATGGTGGGGTGGGTATCGTTGAGCTGGATCGCGACCTTACTGGAGAACTCGCTCCACTTGGGCTGGGTGCGATGAAAGCGACGAAGAATATCGCGCAGGGAGCACGAGACAAAAAAGTATTGCTGGATGAGGCGGAGTTCCTTGCCTGCCTCGGTCTTGTCGTTCGGATAAAGAACTTTTGAGACCGTTTCGCTTCGGGTTTTCTCAGCGAGCGCCTCGCTGTAGCCGCCACGATTGAAGGCCTCGAGATCGATTTTCTCAGAGGGGCGCGATTCCCAGAGACGGAGGAAATTCACGGTAGTGGTGCCGTAGCCGGGGATCGGAATATCGTAGGGAACGCCGACGATTTTTTTGGTATCAGTCCAGCGGGGGACGTAGTTGCCTTTGTCATCGAAGACGTTTTCGACGTGGCCGTAGAGCTCGATCGTCTGGGTGTATTCGGGACGCACGATTTCCCACGGGGTACCGAAGCGCATCCAGTCGTCGGGCAATTCGATCTGGTGACCGTTGCTGAACTCCTGGCGGAACAGACCGAACTCATAGTGGATGCCGTAGCCGATGGCGGGGTAATCGAGCGTGGCGAGCGAATCGAGAAAACAGGCGGCGAGACGACCGAGACCGCCGTTGCCGAGGCCCATGTCGTATTCCTCCCCGCGCAACTCCGCCATATCGAGGCCGAGTTCCTTGAGTGCTTCCTCGGTCTCCTTATAAACGCCAGCGTTGTAAAGGCCGTTGGAAAAAAGACGGCCCATGAGGAATTCCAGGGAAAGATAATAGACCCGACGGACATCCTGCTTATTATGGACCGCCTGCGTGGCGATCATCCGCTCGATGATCCGTTCCTGAACGGCCTTGGAAGTCGCCAGCCACCAGTCGCGCTTCGTGGCGGAGTGGATATCGTGGGCGAGACTGAATTTCAGTTGATGCAAAATCGATTCCTTCATCGACTGCGCGGACTTCTCGAAGAAACTGTGAAAATGAGGGTTTGTGGTCATGGGAGGATGGATGGGTGGTAAAGCGTAGGAACAAATGGCCGACAAAAGAAGTCGCGTCGAGGTTAAATTGGAGTCGGCACGAAGTCGTAACCCAATAGCAGGAAGTCTGCCAGCAAAGGCGTCAGGAAGGACATCTTCATTTGCCCGGGAAAGGCCTTTCCTGTTCTCTTTCACCTCTAACGATCTTCTCAGGAAAAGACTTGAACCCTCCCGCAGCCTTGTTTAATGTCCCTCTCTTGGCAAAAATGCGGGTGTAACTCAGTTGGTAGAGTGCAACCTTGCCAAGGTTGATGTCGCGAGTTCGAGTCTCGTCACCCGCTCCCCCTTTGTAAATTAACAACTTACAAAGAATTGGGGTCTCAAGTGAGAATAATAGTGAGAATAAGTTCGCCGATATTCGCTGCCGTTTGCTGCTATGTGGGGACGTTTTGAAGTCTAAATTGGGGCACAACTACGGATACGTTTGTCCCAAAATGTATTCTCCCGGCATTTTGAGTTGGCTACTTTGGATTAGCTCACCCGCGAGTTTATCAGCCTTAGCTTTGATCCGCTTTAACTGAAATTCAGCCAGGTCCTGAATTCTTTGAAACTGACTGTTCTCAAAACTCATGAAAGGAACGTGACGGGTAATCTCTCCTTTGTCTTTTATCGTAAAAATGGGCGTATAAAAATGTGCTGATTTATCACCAGCGTGGACTTTAACTTCCAAATTCGATAGATCGCGATGAGCCGCAAAGCAGTGCCGATAGACAAGCGTCGCTTCATGGGTCTGCTTCAGACTTGTATCAGCAAACGCCTCATATTTTTCGTCGAGCCCACCTAATTGCCTGCCTTCTGTAAAAGGGCTTGCGTAAAGCGTTGCTACACTTACTGAAAAATTTGCTCTTTCGTGGCTGCTAATGTCGGCGCGATTTATCACGCTCTTACATCCTTCAATGACCAAGACCATGGACTGTTCAGCCAGCATAAGTCGTCGCAGTCTCACGATTCTTTTTTCATCCTTCGGATGGTATTTCGACATAAAGAGCTATTCGCTTCGGGAGAGATACTCATCACTTTTATCGGCTTCAGCTGCAACAATTTCGTCGATAAACTTGGATCTCCCCGAACAGGAGATAACCAGGTAATCCTCTGCTCGTGTCAGGGCAACATAGAATAGGGACCGTTCCTCCTCCTCGTTACTATCCGGGAATTGGGTCGGGCAGGTGTCGGCAAAGAGGACGATAACAGCTTTGAACTGGAGGCCCTTTGAGCTGTGCATTGTCAGCACTTTAACGCCCGGTTCTGCCAAACGACCGCGTGAAGTTTTGTTCTCCGAAAGCCAAACGGCTGGGCATTCTTTCCGAACTTGTGTCAGGCTTTGGCAAAGCGCCCTGATGTGCCGCTCGTCCTTGATCCTGTAAAGGATACCAATTTGGTCGGGCTTTAGGGGGACGATGGTTTCGCCAAACCAGCGGCCATCAAGCAGGTCTCCAACGACGCGGACGACTCGGTCTACTTCGTTCTGTTTGCTTTGGCGATGTAGAAGAACTGGAGATGAGCCCATTACGCGCACGCATTGTTCGGGATCGACCCATGGTGCCCCTAAGCCATCCTCGTCTGCCTCGACTTTTGTCGCGGCAAAAATCCTGGCAAGTCTCAACATCGGGCGAGTGTTCCGATAGCTTTGTTCAAGGTACTGCGTACGTCCTGCTGCTTGAATCCCGAGCTTTTTCCAGCTCACCTTGCGGCGTCGATAGAGGCCCTGATTGCCATCGCCGACGATCAAAAGCTCTCCTTCCACGGGGTCTTTCATCGCCGCCAAGACACATGGGAACCAAGTGCTGTCGAAATCCTGGGCTTCGTCGATTAGGATGCTGTCGTAGTACTCCGCCTTCGGCCCTACTGCCTTGAGCTTGGCGGAAAAAGCATCGCCCATCTCGGAGTCATCTTTGATGTCGTGGCCAACGCCATTCTCGTTTGCCCAGCGATGAAAATGCCGAATGGTGACGGAGGGAAGATCCTTAAGGGCTTCGGCCAGGTAGGAACTCAGCATGAAGTTATAGCAGAGTACTAAGACGCGGGCCGACGGATTCAACCGGGCGACCAGTTTGGCTCGCGCGATCAGAAGCACAGTCTTGCCAGATCCTGCCACTCCGAATACTAAGCGATGCCCTGCGCCGACCTGTCTAGCTAACTGCTCTTGTTTGGCATCAAGCACTTTGACAGTCGGCTCTTCGGACTGCGTGACACTACCAAAATCGAGGCCAAGCAGAATTTCAGGGTGAATGATCGCTTTTACGATGTTGACCTGATTCTTCGACATCGGCTTGTCAGGCAAAAAAGTGTCGAAGTACCCCTGCAGCACTTCCATCAAGTCGGCGGGATGCATTGCTTCCCAACTAGCGAGTTGATCTTTTGTCGCCACTGTTTTGCTAGGGAAAATGCCTCGAAGTCTTTCAGGCCAGGTATTCAGCTGCTCTCGCGATATGTTGGAAAAAATGGCACAGCTCGCAAACGGGAATTGGAACTTGCCCGTATAAGGGCCCGAAAAATTTACCAAAGAGGAGAGTTGCTTGTCTTTCCTGCATCGGTCCATGAGAAGAAACTTGTAGTCTCTTACTTGGCGTAAGGGATGTGCATGCTCGACGAGGCGTTGGCCATCGTGAACTTGGACAGAATGCGAATCAGCAGATTTGATCTTGGGAAAAATCCAACCCTTCACCTCGATTAGTAAGACGCCAAAGCGAGGTAAGATGACAACAAAATCCGGGTGTCTGTTGTCGATTATCGGCTCGTAGTAGACGACGACATCATCCGGCAAGCGAGCCAGCGCATTAAACAACCGAATCTCTCCCTGAGATGCTTTGCTGGGAAGCTTTTGAGGGATAATTTGGGCCATGTATTTAGGCTTAGTAGCGGTGTTGCGCCAATTGAACTTTTGGGCAATAGGAGATTATCTCGTTTAGTTCTCAAGAGTCCAGTGGTCTCAAGCTTCGACCAGGTGTTAGCGCTAGATGCCTCCGTATTCTTAAGCTGACAAGGTTGAGGGACTCGTTATCGTTGGATGCTGCCTCTATTCCAGCGCGGTGCAGAGAGGCACTAGTTCGCTGTACTTTTATAAGGACAAGGAACGAGAAAATTCGCCAATGAACGCAACAGCTTCCTCCGAACGCGATCTCGAACAAGGACTGATCGAGAAGCTGCTCAGTCTCAAATATGAACTTCGCGCGGATATCCGTGACCGCGCTGCGCTGGAGCAGAATTTCCGCGAAAAATTCGAGGCCCTCAACCGCGTTCGCCTCACCGACGCGGAATTCTCCCGCCTTCTCGACGAAATCGTCACGCCGGACGTCTTCACCGCTTCCAAGACCCTGCGCACAATCAATGCCTTTACGCGCGACGACGGCACACCGCTCAACTACACCTTGGTCAACCTCAAGGACTGGTGCAAAAACCACTTCGAAGTCATTCACCAACTCCGCATCAATACGGACTACAGCCACCACCGCTACGACGTCCTCCTGCTCATCAACGGCGTGCCCGTGGTGCAAATCGAGTTGAAAACCCTCGGCGTGAATCCACGCCGGGCCATGGAGCAGATCGTCGACTACAAGAATGATCCCGGGAACGGCTACTCCAAGACCCTCCTCTGCTTCCTCCAACTCTTCATCGTCAGCAACCGCGACCGCACCTACTACTTCGCCAACAACAACGCCCGCCACTTCGCCTTCAACGCCGAAGAACGCTTCCTCCCAATCTACGAGTTCGCGGATGAGGAGAACAAGAAGATCACCCACCTCGACGAGTTCGCCGATCGCTTCCTTAAGAAATGCGACCTCGGCCGGACTATCAGCCGCTACATGGTGCTCATCGCCAGCGAGCAGAAGCTCATGATCATGCGGCCCTACCAAGTCTACGCCGTGCAGCAGTTGGTGAAGTGTATCGAGGACGACAGCGGTAACGGCTATATCTGGCACACCACCGGCAGCGGCAAGACTCTCACCTCATTCAAGGCCTCCACGCTTCTCAAGGAAAACGACCACATCCACAAATGCGTCTTCGTAGTGGACCGCAAAGACCTCGACCGCCAGACCCGCGAGGAGTTCAACCGCTTCCAGGAAGGTTGTGTCGAGGAAAACACCAACACCGGCACCCTCGTTCGCCGCCTGCTCTCCGAGGACTACTCGGACAAGGTCATTGTCACCACCATCCAGAAACTTGGTCTCGCCCTAGACGAAACCAGCAAGCGCAACCAGCAGCGAAAAAAGAATGACCAGCCCACCTACAAGGAACAGCTCGAAGCCCTGAAGGACAATCGCGTCGTCTTTATCTTCGACGAATGCCACCGCTCCCAGTTCGGCGAAAATCACAAAGCCATCAAAGAATTCTTCCCCAAGGCCCAGCTCTTCGGTTTCACCGGCACGCCCATCTTTGAGGCAAATGCCTCCCAACAAAAGATCGAAGGGCAGCAGGCCTCCCTGCGCACCACGGAAGACCTCTTCCAAAAGCAGCTTCACGCCTATACCATCACCCACGCCATCGAGGACGGGAACGTCCTCAAGTTCCATATCGACTATTTCAAGCCCGAGGGCAAAAACCCGCCGAAACCCGGCGAGGCGCTCGCCAAGAAAGCCGTTATCGAAGCCATTCTTTCCAAGCACGATGCCGCCACCGCCGGACGCCGCTTCAATGCCCTGCTTGCCACCGCGTCCATCAATGACGCCATAGAATATTACGCGCTCTTCAAAACCATTCAGGCGGAGAAACAAGCCGCCGACCCCGACTTCCAGCCGCTGAACCTCGCCTGCGTCTTTTCACCGCCCGCCGAAGGCAATCCCGATGTGAAACAGATTCAGGAAGACCTTCCCCAGGAAAAGGCGGACAACGAGGTCGAGCCCGAGAAGAAAAAGGGAGCTCTCAAGGCCATCCTCGACGATTACAACACCCGCTACGGCACCAACCACCGTCTATCCGAGTTCGATCTCTACTATCAGGACGTCCAGAAACGTATTAAAGACCAACAGTGGCCGAACGCCGATTTCCCCGCAGCGCAGAAGATCAACATTACCATCGTGGTGGACATGCTCCTAACCGGCTTCGATTCCAAATACCTGAACACGCTCTACGTGGACAAGAACCTCAAGCACCACGGCTTGATCCAAGCCTTCTCCCGCACCAACCGCGTGCTCAACGGCACGAAACCTTACGGCAACATCCTCGACTTCCGCCAGCAACAAGACGCCGTCGATGCCGCCATCGCCCTCTTCTCCGGCGAAAAGACCGACGAGCAAGCTCGGGAAATCTGGTTGGTCGAAAAAGCCCCCGTCGTCATCCAGAAACTGGAAACCGCCATGCACCGGCTGGAAGGTTTTCTGAAGTCCCAGGGTCTCGACTGTGCCCCGTCCGCCGTGCCCAATTTGAAGGGGGACGCCGCCAAGACCGTCTTCATCGAACACTTCAAGGAAATCCAGCGGCTCAAAACCCAACTCGACCAATACACCGATCTCACCCCGCAAGACGAAGCCGCCATCGACAAAGTGTTGCCGGAAGAAAACCTACGCGGCTTTCGGGGTGCGTATCTGGAAACCGCACAGCGCCTCAAAGCCCAGCAGGGCAAGAGCAAAGACAAGCCTGCGCCCGATAATGTGGACCAGATCGACTTCGAGTTTGTCCTCTTCGCCTCCGCCGTCATTGATTACGACTACATCATGGGCCTCATCGCCCGCTTCTCAGCCAACGGCCCGGGCAAGTCGAAGATGACCCGCGAGCAACTCATCGGCCTCATCCAGTCGGATGCCAAGTTCATGAACGAGGGGGACGACATCGCCGAATACATCGGCACGCTCCAGGCGGGCGAAGGCCTTAGCGAAACCGCCATCCGCGAAGGCTACACCCGCTTCCTGGCAGTTAAAAACGCCCAGGAACTCGCCGCCATTGCCGCGCGGCACGGCCTCGCGACCGCCGCCCTGCAAAGCTTCGTGGACGGCATTCTCGACCGCATGATCTTCGATGGGGAAAAACTAAGCGACCTGCTCGCTCCGCTTGGTCTTGGCTGGAAAACCCGTACCCAGGCCGAACTCGCCCTCATGAAGGAGTTACATCCTCTACTCACCAAACGCGCGCGGGGCCGCGACATCTCAGGACTCAGCGCGTATGATCAGTAAGACGAAAACCGGCGCCATGAAGGAACACGACAAGCCTGCGTTGGTGCCGAAGCTGAGGTTTCCGGAGTTTCGGGGAGCGGGAGAGTGGAAAACGGAAACACTTGGATCAGTTGCAAAAATCAGCACAGAGAAAGTGGGCGATAACACCTGCATTCCCATGAGCATCACCTCGGGCGTTGGTTTAGTCAGCCAGATGGACAAGTTCGGGCGGATCATCGCGGGAAGCTCTTATGCCAACTACCTCCTGTTAAAAAAGAACGACTTCGCCTACAACAAGAGCGCCACAAAGGAGTATCCCGAAGGATTCATTGCGTTGTATTCCGACGACGAGCTTGCCGCAGTGCCAAATAGCATTTTCACCTGCTTCCGCATCAAGGGCGAGTCACCGGTTCCGCAATATCTGAACTACTTATTTCTCGGCAACCTGCATGGGCAGTGGTTGCGGAATTTTATTGAGGTCGGCGCACGCGCTCATGGGTCGCTGAGCATCGAGGAGGATGATTTACTTGCTTTGCCCGTGCCGCTGCCGAGTGGAATAGCGTCCGTTCGCGAGCAAAGAAAAATCGCCGATTGCCTGAGTTCGGTGGACGAATTAATGGCTGCGCAAGCGCGAAAAGTGGACGCACTCAAGGCCCATAAAAAAGGGCTTATGCAGCAGCTTTTCCCCTCCGAAGGGGAAATCCAACCACGCCGCCGCTTCCCTGAATTTCAAAATACCGAGCAATGGGCGAAGAAGCCTTTCTCAGACCTTTGCGACATTAAACACGGCTACGCATTCGAGAGTGAGTTCTTCAGCAGCGAAGGCGATTATGTGCTCCTCACGCCCGGTAACTTCTACGAGCAAGGCGGCTACCGCGACCGAGGCGAGAAACAGAAGTATTACACCGGCGAAATTCCACGCGACTACGTGCTCGCTCAAGGGGACATGCTCGTAGCCATGACCGAGCAGGCATCCGGTTTGCTCGGCAGTCCCATTCTCGTTCCGGAATCCGACAAGTTTCTGCACAACCAACGACTCGGCCTTGTTATGAAAAAGCCCGGAATCGCATGGGCAAGCGAGTTTTTTTTTCATGTCTTCAACACCCAGCCCGTTCGGACGGCGATCCATGACACAGCATCCGGTTTGAAAGTGCGCCACACATCGCCGACAAAAATTGGCGATGTTGCCGTTTCCGTTCCCACCACGTTGCCCGAACAACAACGAATCGCCTCCTGCCTGAGCAGCCTCGACGCCATGATCACCGCCGAAACCAAAAAGCTCGAAGCCCTCAAGACCCTCAAAAAAGGACTGATGCAGCAGCTTTTCCCGTCCCCGGAGGGCATCTCATGACGCACGCTGAGATCGCTGAAGCATTGAAAGCCGGTCACGAGAAGGTTGTTTTGGCATACGCCTTCAATACAACCGGAAAGACCCGGTTGTGCGTCGCCTACAAGGACGCGACAAAAGAAGCGGACGGGACCCACACGGGAGTCTATTACAACGCCTACAGCGAGGATCTTTTTGTTTGGGAGAATGACGAGGATAATGAGGGGCAGAACAAACGACTTACCATCCGAATAAGCAGCCTAAGCGTGTATCACTCATCCCTCACGGAAGACAATGTGAGGGATCGATTGAATGCCTTTAAGCCCAAGTTTGGCTTTCGCTTCAATCTATATGAAGATGATCCGGCGAAGGGGATTGAATCGATCTCGTTCTTTATTCCAAGCCAGAATCCCGACGTTCTTCAGCCGTCGATCAAGATTTCAAGAGGTGAAGAGCGCATCTTCGTCTGGTGCTTCTTTCTGGCCCTATTCGAGTTTGCGGGGTTAGGTGAGGACCAAGCCGGTCACTTTTTCATTGATGACCCTGTTTCGAGTCTGGATGACCACAACATTTTCATCACAGCTGAGACTCTGTTCGAGCTGATAGAAAATTATCATCCGAAACGCAAAATCATCATCACGACCCATCATGTGGGGTTATTCTCGATTCTTTGCGGCTGGCTCCGAAAAGGCGATCAGCGAGAAAAATATAAAGACATCGTCAAGATATGCATCCTTAGCGGCAAAACGGGGAGCTTGTCGTTAGAGACTGACAAGAAAGATGTTCAGCTTTACCACCTGCGCCTGCTACAAGTTCTGGAGCAGGCCCGCAAAGCGGACGATTTGCGGGCCTATCATTTTGCACTGCTCCGGCAAGTCCTTGAAAACATTGCATCCTTCTTGGGCAAAGGGCAGTTCGGGTATGTGCTGGATCAGATCGGGATCGTCGACCCCAACGACACTGCGGATATCATTAACACCCTGTCACACAAGAAGGTCTATTACTATGAGACAGACCTTCTAGTGCCCGATAGACGCGTGATGCTGGAGAACGTCCTCACCAAAATCCAGGACAAGTACCACTTTGCCTTGCACTCATAAATCTAATGACCGACACCAACCAAAAACAACTTGGCAGCACCCTCTGGAGCATCGCCGACCAACTGCGCGGAGCCATGGATGCGGACGATTTCCGCGACTATATGCTGTCCTTCCTCTTCCTGCGCTACCTCTCCGACAATTACGAGACGGCGGCTAAGAAGGAACTGGGACGGGATTACCCAGATGTAGGCGGTGACACGCGCAAGGTACCGCTATCGCTCTGGTATGCCAACAACGGGGACGACATCCCGGAGTTCGAGAAGCAGATGCGCCGCAAGACGCACTACGTCATCAAGCCAGATCACCTGTGGAACAGCATCGCCAACCTGGCCCGCACTCAGAACGCGGACCTGCTGAACACGCTGCAAGCGGGCTTCAAATACATCGAGACAGAATCCTTCGAGAGCACCTTCCAGGGCCTTTTCTCCGAGATTGATCTGAGTTCTCCCAAGCTCGGCAAGACCTACCCGGACCGGAACGCCAAGCTCTGCACCATCATCCAGAAGATCGCCGAGGGCCTGGCTGAGTTCTCTACCCAGATCGACGCACTGGGCGATGCCTATGAATATCTGATCGGCCAGTTCGCCGCCGGGTCAGGCAAAAAGGCGGGCGAGTTCTACACCCCGCAGCAGATTTCCGACATCCTCTCCGCCATCGTGACACTCGACAGCCAGGAACCGAAGACCGGGGCGAAGAAGCGGCTGGAAAGTGTGATGGACTTCGCCTGCGGCTCCGGCTCCCTGCTGCTCAACGTCCGCAAGAAGGTGAACAAGGCCGGTGGCACCATCGGCAAAATCTTTGGTCAGGAGAAGAACATCACCACCTACAACCTCGCACGCATGAACATGCTGCTGCACGGGTTGAAGGACACGGAGTTCGAAATCTTCCACGGTGACACCCTGCTAAACGAGTGGGACATTATGCGCGAGCCGAATCCGGCCAAGAAGCCTTCTTTCGACGCCATCGTCGCCAATCCGCCCTTTAGCTATCGCTGGGAACCGACCGACGCGCTGGCCGACGACGTGCGATTCAAAAGCCACGGGCTGGCCCCCAAGTCCGCCGCCGACTTCGCCTTCCTGCTACACGGCTTCCACTACCTCAAAGACGAAGGCGTGATGGCGATCATCCTGCCGCACGGCGTGCTCTTCCGGGGCGGTGCCGAGGAACGCATCCGCACCAAGCTGCTCACAGACGGTCACATCGACACTGTCATCGGCCTGCCCGCGAATCTCTTTTATTCCACCGGCATTCCCGTCTGCATCCTCGTGCTCAAGAAATGCAAGAAGCCCGACGACGTGCTCTTCATCAACGCCGCCGAGCATTTCGAGAAAGGCAAGCGCCAGAACCAGCTCAGCAAGGAGCACATCCAGAAGATCATTAAGACCTACCAAAACCGTGATGAAGAGCCCCGCTACTCCCGCAGGGTCGAGATGACGGAGATCAAAAGGAACGATTTCAACCTGAACATTTCTCGTTACATCAGTACCGCGCAAACGGAAGAAGAGATCGTTTTGGGAGCGACTCACGCCGAGTTGGTGGCCATCGAGGAAGAAATCAAAACCGCCAAAGCCCTACACAATAAATTCCTCGAAGAGCTGTATTTACCCCCATTGCCATAGAGACTTTGTTTGAGTTTGCTAACTCGCTAAGTCCATGCGTTGATCTGGCTCAAACTATCATTTCCTCAATTCCAGCTGACATTCTTATTTAGTTCCTTCCTCGGCTCTGAGTCGCAAAAGTCACCAAACTTTTGAGGCAGCCAATTGGTGGACTCTTCAATAAGAACGCGTAAATCTAAGGCGCATTTCGTAAAAGGATTTACTGCGCTTCGGTTTTTCCAGGCCGTGTTTACACCTGTCGAGGTCGACAAACTTGTTCTGCACGATAGGAGATTCATCAACGGGCTGTCGCGTGAGACATGTTATTCCGCGACTCATTTGCGAGTAAGTGCGTCTAACGCTGTAGTGAAAACTGTTTGAATTTATTCCCTAAAAAATCAAATTTTTTCGAGAAAAGGTCAGCGATTTTTGCATTCGCGGTCGCGAAAAATAATTGACGCCGTCCGTCAATCACCAAATCCCTCAAAATGTCCAAAAATGACAAAATATTGAGATCATCAGTATGAGCGACAGGATCATCAAAAAGGAGCCATGGAGCCTTCTCGACTACGCTACTATTAAGACTGAGGAAAATCGACATCGCTAAGGCGGCCCGTTGCCCGGTGCTTATTTCTGAAATTTCGGAAGCAGTACCTGTAGAACGCTTGAGACTTATATGACGCCCTAGAGATATACTGTCGAATTCTCGTGGGGAATGAATATAGGAAAAGATAGTCTGAAGCTGAGTTTTATGGCTTTCATTTATAGACTCGAGAAATGCGTCCTTATAGACTGGGGACAGTAGGCGTTCGAGGCAAGAGTTTGCACGGTTAAGCAATTGTGCTTCTCGACTTATAGTTGCCAATTGAGAACGCGCTTTATTGGCAACTTCAGTAAAATGTTCCTCAAAAGCGTCTCGCTCATCTACCTGTTTAATCGCTTGTCGAATGCGTTCCACCGTCTTAGCAAATCCCTTAAGACGGTTTTGAGCGGATAATAAGTCTTCAGTTTCACTAACATCAAAAAGACGGGACCGTTGGTTTATTTGAGAGAGAACATCTCGGATAACAATTGGCCTTTTTTCAATCTCATTAAAATCACTTACTCGGCGGCTTCCAATCAACTGATTGGTTATTTCCCGGATGCTCACTTTCAAATCTTCGCGTTTTCGTTCTACTAGTATGATTTGCTTTGCTGACTCAACATCCAATGCACGCGCCGAAGTGAAAAGTTTTTTTACTTCCGCAACTTGAATCAATTTGGGAACACCAGTCTTCAACAGGCGTTTTCCATCTTCCAATATTTTTTCATACTCATTTTGAGTGAAGCCCTTAAGACGCAGCTCCTTCTCCTTGATCGTCATGGAATCGAAAGATGATTTCTCTTTCTCCAAATCGCTTGGAATTGCTCCAAGCTTACGAATTAATTCGCTAGCCCTGGTTTCAAGTAAGCTTTCGGCTTCAAAGATCAATATTGAAGCCTCTTGAATTCTCAAATAGTGAGTCAATCGCGTCTCTAACTTTAGGAGTTCACCCGAATCATGAGTAATTTTGGATTTCAGCTCACGCAATAATTGCTCCAATTCAGTACCAATCTTAAGTGAGGTGATTCTTGCTAAGAGTGTTTTGTTGTCATCTGTACTACCGCAAAGAGGGCATTCAGCGGCGCCAGGCGCAATGGCGCAAAAATGTCTGCCTGAGGCTCGGATGTCTTGAACGAGAGAGCGAAGCTCTCCAAGTTGTTCTTGAAGGCTTGCCATGCGCTCTTGTTCTTTCTGTGTGCTTTTTTTTCTTTGCGCTACCTCCACCTTCAGAGCTGAGATAATTTGTGTAAAAGTTCCGGCAATATCTCCATAATTATTAATATCAATGCCTTGTAACAGCCGGGCACATTCCGTTAGTTGAGTTAATCGTGTCTGGCACGACGAACGACGTTCCCGCAGGCCAATCAAAGTTTGTGCAGACGAATCTGATGCATATTGGGTCAATCGCGCCAAAATTTGAACGCGGACTTTGTTTCCATCGAGTTGCTTTTTCAAGTCCTCAAGCTCGGTCGAAGCGGATTGGTCCTGCTTTGTTAATAAATGAAAACGTCGTAGCTGCTCCGTAATGTTTTTTTCTGCCCGTCGGAGAAATGAAATGGAAGCTTCGGAAAGCCAAGACAACCTCTTAAGATCGCTTTCACCTCCAGCCTCTATTTCTGCCACGGTCTCTCGCAGTACCGTCAATTTCTCAAAGTCAACCTGTGACGGCAATCGTCGCCATCCGCAATCTTTTGCCTTTTGTCGCAATTCGCTCGTTAGGGCTTCACGCGTATCCTTCACCTTTTTAAGTTGATTGAGCCCTTCAACCGCGCTCTTAAGTTCTTTTTCAAAAGCAGACTTACGCCGAGCATTATCACGAGTTATTTCAAGGAATTTCGTCTGACACTTTTGCATGCGTTCTTGAATTCCATTTGCGTATTCTCCCAACACCATGGCTTGAACCGCGTTTTCGACCGAATCACTGTCTTTCGCCAAAGTTAGCTCAAAACCTGCGTCGGAGTTAAAGAAATTGAACCGTCCGAAATTATCATAGAGTCGGTTTCCGTGGCGGTAATAACCGCCATACCATGCGCCATCTCTTTCTCTGTATAAATTGGGTGGACCCTTGGGACAAATGTCGGGGATTGAACTTCCATCAAAAGTGATCTCTATTTTAGATCCAATTTCTTTAGCGTCTGCATTACGACGATTGGCCCCGCAAATGCAAAGCTCGATCGCTTCCAACAAGGATGTTTTGCCCGCCCCATTTACACCTCGAAACAGGTTAACGGTTCCGAATTCGAAAGCTCGTTGAGCGGGGTGCACTCTATATGTATCCAACTTTAGGGCAGTAATGAATTTTCCATTCGCTACGGAGCTTGTTCGAGGCTCCGAAACACGTTTTTGTCTCGTTTTGCTCGTTTCAGCAGAAAGGTAGTTATCGATGACACGCGTGTAAGCCTCATTTCCTTCAGCGATTGCTCCTAGGGATGCCTCGGCAAGCTCTTCTGTCCACTTGGACGCAAGGTCCCGAACAGATCCACCCGGCTTAAGAGCGTTTAGTACTGGAAGTGCGAGCTCGTGGTTGAGAATTTTTTGTTCACGAACAAATTTTCTAGCAAACGCCCGATCTTTTTCAATGCGATCGACTACACCTTTGGCACGAATCCGCTGAAACGCCGCTGATTCGAGAACAAAATAAAGATAGTAATTCCATTGTAGGGACCCCTCATTCTTATAAAAATCTGTCGCGATTGTTTTTTGAACGTAGCTGGAAATGTTAAACGTTGGATTTGATAGCGAATCAGTAAAATCAAAGTACGAAACAGCTATTATCGATTCGTTAAACTTTCTCTCAGCTCTAACAACATCGGTGGTAGTATATTCGATGTTAGAATAGTATTTTTCCAACAATTCGATCGTAGAGGACTTATTCATGTGGATTTCCTCTCGTTATCGTTGTAGGCGTTTCTAGGGTATCATCAATCATTGGTGTTGGAGTATGCACACTCTTGATCGCGGAATTCTCTCGATACCAAACCACAATTCGCCTGATAAGCGTTCCCATTTCCGGATCTTTTTCGTTTTCTCCCCATTTCGCCATCAGACTGTCTCGCAATTGCTTCGCCTCCCGTTGCTGTTCATCTCCAATAAACATTACAGTAGCGCCCTGTGCTGCCCCAGATTTGCTTGTCAAGTTTATGCGATAGTCCGTTAGTTTTTGAGGAGGCTTTAGTACACAATCGTTACGTAGATCTTCGATCTGCGGAGGAAATAGATTAGGCTCGGCAAGTATTTCTTTTTGGAGAGCTATAAATCGCAACATGCATTTACGTCGAAATGCTTTAGACTCTCTGGTTTCTTCGTGCGTGAAAGTGAAGCGTTTCGATCGTTCGTCAGACTCTGCTGTGTAAGAATCTAGATCACTGATATGGTACCATCTCTTTTGGGGGATTAGCGTGCCTGTTGAAATTGCTACTAGTCTTTCTCTGTCTAAAGCAGAATATTTACTATCGAGATAGTAATCGCATTTTTCTTCTTGGAAGCCGGTGCAAAAGGCTTTGTAGCCATCCATGGCGACCTTGCATTCCTTCCATTCCGAGTGGGTCTGATCCCACTCAAGAGTGGAGATCATTTCGGGTCCGCTTCGATTGTGGAGAGGTCCGGCTACGTACT
>Ga0207060_10214_pt1 | contig 20186 bp, 21 predicted proteins | sample Alteio_BWMinCont_30_FD_153270 | JGI IMG/M metagenome (GOLD analysis project Ga0207060, IMG submission 153270) | Enriched cells from forest soil in Barre Woods Harvard Forest LTER site, Petersham, Massachusetts, United States -... | ecosystem: Environmental > Terrestrial > Soil > Temperate forest >...
AATTGCGGTAAGTACCTTAAGTGCCATCCTAAAAGAAACGTTAACAGCAAATCAAATAAATGCGGCACAGGTAGATTGGTTGATTCCTCATCAAGCTAATTTACGTATTATCAAGAGTGTCGCTAAAAAATTAGCGATTCCTATGGAAAAAGTAATTGTTACAGTCGATAAACAAGGCAACACCTCAGCAGCTTCGATTCCCTTAGCGCTGGATACGGCCGTACTTGATGGGCGAATCCAGCGGGGACAACTGGTACTGATGGAAAGTTTTGGAGCAGGTTTAGTTTGTGGATCTGCTTTAGTACGCTACTAGAACATCTCTATAAAATAATCTTTTTTCAATAATATGTCTAAAAATATTGCGTTTATTTTCCCTGGTCAAGGATCACAGGTCGTTGGTATGTTATCTGGACTTGCTGCGGATTATCCAGTAATTCAAGAGACATTTGCGGAAGCGTCCGAGGCTTTGCATTTTGATTTATGGCAATTGAGCCAAGAGGGGCCGGCAGAATGCCTCAATCAAACCCAACTTACACAACCTACTTTACTAACGGCTAGTGTTGCCATGTGGCGACTTTGGAAGCAAGCAGGGGGTAGGTTGCCGTCATTTATGGCAGGACACAGTGTAGGTGAATATTCGGCGCTGGTTTGTGCGGGATCCATTGATTTTTTGACGGCTGTACAAGTAGTGTCAGAGCGGGGACGATTTATGCAGGAAGCCGTGCCTGAAGGCGCCGGAGCTATGGCAGCTATCGTGGGTTTAGAGAGTGCACAATTGCAAGCACTTTGTGATTCACTTAACGATGGGCAAGTGTTGTCACCGGCTAACTATAATTCAATAGAGCAAATCGTCGTAGCAGGTAACAGTGAAGCAGTTGATAAATTGGTTGAGCGAGCGAAACAAATAGGCGCTAAATTAGCGAAACGCATTCCCGTCAGTGTTCCTTCACATTGTGCTTTGATGAAACCCGCTGCAAAACGGTTGGCACAGTATTTAGACGGAATTTCTTTTTTACCATTAAAATGTCCTGTTATTAACAACGTTGATGTATGTATAGAAAAAGAATCCAACGCGATCAAAGATGCCTTAGTACGTCAGTTATTTAATCCGGTACGTTGGGTGGAAATCGTTCAGTGGCTACAGCAACGTCACATTGAATTTTTTGTAGAATGTGGACCGGGAAAGGTATTAGCTAGTCTAAATAAGCGTATTACCACTATTCCTACGCTGTCCATTCACGATTCAGATACCTTGCGACGCAGCTTAATTGCGTGAGGAAAGTTATGTTATTGCTTAAAGATAGAGTAGCCTTGGTGACTGGTGCCAGTCGTGGTATTGGTAGAGCCATCACGCTGCGTCTTGCACAGCAGGGAGTACAGGTAGCAGGAACGGCAACGACGGTAGAAGGCGCTGAAAGTATTTCTAGAAAGTTTAAAGAAGACGGTTTACGTGGGCGTGGCTTTGTGCTAGACATCACCTCCACGGCGTCAGTAGAGAATTTATTTACAGAACTCAAAGACTTTGGGGAACCGGGAATATTGATTAATAACGCGGGCATCACGCGTGATAATCTTTTGTTACGTATGAAGCGCGATGCATGGGATGTCGTTATTGAAACTAATTTGAATGCAATTTTTCGCTTGACACAACATTGCTTAAAATCCATGCTCAGTGCCAACTTTGGGCGTATTATTTCCATTTCCTCTGTTGTAGGGACGACAGGAAACCCAGGTCAATCTAATTATGCCGCCGCGAAGGCGGGGCTTATTGGTTTTACAAAAGCACTGGCACAAGAGGTTGCAAGCCGAAACATTACAGCGAACGTTGTGTCTCCCGGGTTTATAGAAACTGACATGACAGCAAAACTTAGCGACGCTCAAAAAGAGGCTTTACTGCAGAAAATTCCCAGCAAGCGTTTGGGAAAACCGGATGATATTGCGCATGCTTGCGTATTTTTAGCCTCGTCTTGGGCAAATTATATAACTGGGCAGACGTTACATGTTAACGGTGGAATGGTGATGATCTGATGTTGAATCGTTTGGAATGCGTTTGTCCTCATCGCTGGAATGTTTTCAGGCGATTGGCTTGCGTTCATGGAAGAATTGAATAAACTAGTGGCAGGTTTTTTATTAAACAGAGGAGATACGGAGTGAGTACAATTGCAGAGCGCGTTGTAAGGGTCATCGTTGAGCAACTTGATATAAAACCAGAAGAAGTAACGAAGGAGGCCTCTTTCATCGATGATCTAGGAGCCGATTCTTTAGATACTGTCGAATTGGTGATGGCCTTAGAGGAAGAGTTTGGTATAGAAATTCCTGATGACGAAGCGGAAAGGATTCGTACGGTTCAAGACGCTATCGATTATATCGAAAGGCATCAAGTAGAATCAGAAGCTACGTAGAAGAAGTTTTTGCAGTGTCAGCTTTATAGAGGTAGTGAAGTGACAGTGAAAAAAAAGCGACGTGTTGTGGTAACCGGTGTAGGGATGGTGACACCCTTAGGCTTGAATACCAAAGACACCTGGGATGCTGTACTTTTAGGTAAGAGTGCCGCTGCACCGATCACATGGTTTGATGTTTCTGCCTTTCCTTGTCAATTTTCCGCCAGTGTCAAGAATTTTAATATTAATGTTTGCGGTGTATCTATCAAAGATACAAGAAAGATGGACCTATTTATTCAATATGGTTTAGTTGCTGCCGTGGAAGCGATTGCCGATGCAAGGCTTGAGGTCACAGAAAAAAATGCAGACCGCATCGGTGTTGCGGTTGGTTCAGGCATTGGTGGTCTCCCCTGGATTGAAGCAAATCATACTAAATTAGAAAAAGGGGGAGTCCGAAAAATATCTCCCTTTTTCATACCAGGTACTATCACGAATATGCTAGCTGGGCAAATTTCAATTCATTATGGAATAAAAGGGCCCAATATAGCTGTGGTGACGGCTTGTGCAACCGGAACGCACAATATTGGTTTTGGTGCACGTACTATCCTGTATGGCGATGCCGATGCTATGGTGGTTGGTGGATCAGAAATGGCGACTACGCCGCTGGGTTTAGGTGGCTTTTCTGCGTGTCGTGCCTTGTCAACACGCAATCAAGATCCCCGGGCAGCAAGTCGACCATGGGACAAGGGTAGAGATGGGTTTGTTTTAGGTGATGGTGCAGGTATTTTAATTTTAGAGGAGTATGAATGCGCCAAACATCGTGGTGCGCGAATTTATGCTGAACTAGTAGGATTTGGCATGAGTGCAGATGCTTTTCATATGACAAATCCAGCTCCGGACGGAGAGGGCGCGAAGACTGCTATATTAAATACTTTACGTGATGCAAATGTGAGGCCAGAACAGGTGTCTTATGTTAATGCGCATGCAACATCTACCAACTTAGGAGATGTGTTAGAAGTGATAGCTATTCGCCAAGCCTTTGGAGAGTACGCTGAAAAATTGGCAATTAGTTCCACAAAATCGATGACAGGCCATTTACTAGGCGCAGCAGGTGCCGTAGAAGCTATTTTTACCATTCTCGCGTTACGCGATCAAGTAGTGCCTCCTACTATTAATTTAGATGATCCAGAAGAGGCGTGTCACGGTCTTAATCTTGTTCCACATACTTATCAGACACGGAAGATAGATTATGCTTTATCGAACTCGTTTGGGTTTGGTGGCACGAATGCTTCCTTGCTTTTTTCACCCGTGTAAAGGGTGGTGTGATTCCAGGACTGTTCCGACGTTATGTTTAAAAAATCGATGATGCTTACCGTGTCCGCTTTTATCTTAGCTATTTTTTTGATTTTTATTATTCAATATTTTCAATTTTTATTGACGCCTTTATCAAAAACAAAGCCCATACATTATTTCTTTGAGCCGGGTTCCTCGGTACATCGATTGGTGGATGATCTACAAGCTAGAGGCTTTATCAAGCATTCGAATTTCTTTTTTTTGCTGGCCTATTGGAAAGGTGCCACGAACAAATTAAAAACAGGCGAATATCTGTTGGTTCCTGGTACGACGCCGAACCAGCTGCTGAATCAGATGTTGGCAGGCAACGTCGTGTTGCACCGATTTACGATTGTGGAGGGTTGGACATTTCAGCAGTTAATGACGGCATTAAATGCATCGCCTTATATTAAGCATCAGCTTAATCAGGTTGCTTCTAAGCAGATACTGACCGTGCTGGGATTTCCTACACATGATCCAGAAGGCTTATTTTTTCCAGCAACCTACTATTTTAGTTTAGGTGAAGAAGATACGGATGTATTGAAACGATCCTATCAACTCTTAGAAAAAAAATTAAACCAACAATGGCAGATGCGTGATTCTAATTTACCTTATAAAACGCCATACGATGCATTGATTGCTGCTTCTTTAGTCGAAAAAGAAACGGCCTTAATGAAGGAACGGCCGATGATTGCTGGTGTTGTTGCTCGACGCTTAGCAAAAGGTATGCCATTGCAGATCGATGCCAGTGTTATTTATGGTTTAGGGAATAACTATGCAGGAAAATTAACGATCGATGATTTACGACAGGATACTCGTTACAATACGTACGTACATCGCGGTTTACCACCAACACCTATCGCCATTGCTAGTTTGATGTCTATCGATGCTGTGCTACACCCAGATCGTAGCGAAAACCTTTATTTTGTCGCGAAGAGAGATGGTTCACATCAATTCTCTAGCAATCTCGTGCAACACAATGTTGCCGTGCTAACCTATCAATGTAAACGTTACCCTCGTGTGAAAACAAGAATTAATCATTGTCGTCAGCCATTATGGTATTTAAGCAACGCATTGGGAGATTTAGTATGTCGATCAGGTGGAAGGTAGGAATGTAAGCAAATGAAGCTAGTTGTCGCGTCTTCATGTGTGCTAAATATATCTCTATGAACGATGTCAGATCTGTTGGTCGCTTTATCACGCTAGAAGGTATTGAAGGTGTTGGAAAATCAACACAATTGGCTTTTGTCCGTGATTATTTAAAGCAAAAAAATAAAGTGGTGACCGTGACCCGTGAGCCAGGTGGCAGCTTAATCGCTGAGGCCATCAGAAAGCTAGTGTTAGCTCCGTCTCTGATGGAGGAAAAGATGCGTGCAGAAACGGAATTGTTATTATTTTTTGCAGCCCGTGCACAACACATTCATTGCGTTATCAAGCCGGCTTTACAACGTGGTCATTGGGTTGTGTGCGATCGTTTTACAGAAACGAGCTATGCCTATCAGGGAGGAGGGAGAGGCGTTGAGGTAGATTTCATTCGTGATCTACAAAAATGGATACAGAAAGATTTGCAAAGCGATTGTATACTACTGCTCGATGCACCGGTAGAAATAGCCTTAGGTAGAACACGTTGTAGAGATCAGCAGGATCGTATTGAATCAGAAACACAAGATTTTTTTAATCGAGCACGTACGGTATATCTAGCACGGGCAAAACAGATGGTAGGTACCTACCATTTTATCGATGCTACCCGCAGTATAGGTGAGGTACAATCACAGATCAGGCACGTGTTAGACGGGCTGATACAGTCATGATAAGCTGGCAGAGTCATATTATATGAATAAGGAAGGTGGCGTAGCAGCAGCACCATTGCCTTGGCAGCAACAGCAATGGAATCACCTTTATCAGTGCCATCAAGCCGATCGCCTGGCGCATGCTTTACTTTTGACTGGACAAATCGGTTTAGGCAAGGATCTGTTTGCTGCGCATTTTGCAAAAACTTTATTGTGTAAACAATCTTCGATCTCGGGTGCGTGCCAGTATTGTCGTGATTGCTCATGGGTTGCTGCCAACACACATCCTGATCTTTCTCGTATTGCACCTGAAAAAATAAGTGTTGGCATTAAAATTGAGCAAATAAGAAAGGCGATGCAATCGTTAAATCAAACGACATCATCACTTTATAAAATTTTCATCATTAATCCTGCCGATGGCTTATTCGTAGCCTCTAGCAACGCCTTGTTAAAAAGCTTAGAAGAACCGACTTCGCGTACGTTATTTATACTCATCACAGATAAACCAGGGTTATTACTACCGACAGTTCGTAGCCGCTGTCAAATCATTCGATTTACTCCTCCTCATAGAACGATAGGGAAAGATTGGTTACGTAAACAGCTGCCTGATCCTGATACTCAGTTTCTCGATGGGCTCTATGAGTTGGCAGATGCAGCGCCATTACAAGCCGTGGCATATGCAAAGACTGGCTTATTTGAATTTTATCAATGTTTACTACGTGCCATGCTAGGGTTGCTTAAAAAAGAAATTGATCCTATACAGCTCGCCGAAAGCTATATAAAAACAGATTCAGCTGTTCTATTACGTTGCTTAATGAAAATAGTTTGTGCTGTCCTTACGTGTAAATTGCAAATAAAAAGTTTCAATTCAGAAAGCTTAAGAGTAATATCTGTATTAGCAAATGCCGTCCATACTGATTTTTTGTTTGAATATTTTGATAAATTACTCAATTTGCAACGCGCTATTAAGATAGCGTTGAATCAGCAATTGATGTTAGAAGATTTATTTTGCTGTTGGTCGTTACGAGAAGTGGTTTCTGTAAACATAAAACTATGTTAGTTGATTCGCATTGTCATCTTGATAGGTTAGATTTGCTTTTTTTCCAAAAAGAACTTACGCAACTGTTACAGTTTGCTCGCGAAGCAGGTGTTGTTCATTTTCTCTGTGTGTGCATTGATTTAAAAAATTTTCCTGCGGTACTTGCTATTGCTGAAAAATTTTCTGACGTTTCTGCTTCATTGGGGGTTCATCCCACCGAAGAAACCGTGAATGAACCTACGTTGGATGAATTAATTCAATTTGCAAAACATTCTAAAGTCGTTGCTATTGGTGAAACAGGATTGGATTATTATCGTGATAAATCTAAAAAAAAAGAACAACAGGCTCGATTTCGACGACATATTCAAGCAGCAATTACTGTAAATAAGCCGTTAATTGTACACACGCGAGATGCTAGAGAAGATACCATCACCATTTTACAAGAGGAAGGTGCTCAAGCAGTAGGCGGTGTGTTGCACTGCTTTACCGAAGATATAACGACAGCCACAGCGGCCATTGAAATGGGCTTTTATGTCTCCTTTTCCGGTATTTTAACGTTTAAAAACGCAACAGATCTGCAATTGGTTGCGCAGCAACTGCCGCTAGAACGAATCCTCATTGAAACGGATTCACCCTACCTGGCTCCGGTTCCTTTTAGAGGAAAGCCGAATCAACCGGCGTATGTGCGATATGTTGCAGAAAAGCTGGCTGAACTCCGTCAACTCGCATTTGAAAAGATTGCCGAGCAAACAACAGCGAATTTTTTTAAATTATTCCATCATATACAAACTGGATGCTAAAGGAGCCTCCTACGCATGAAAAAAATATTTTTTATCGCCTGCTTGATAAGCAGTATCACGGCTCATGCGCAGACAGCAACGGAATGTGCTGTTGACAAATATTTTGCAACAATTAAAAAGGATCCTGCAAAGCTTAACTTGTTTTTAAAAACGATGCCGAAAGGTGGCGACCTGCACAACCATTTGGGCGGTGCCGGCTTGGCAGAAAACTTGATCCACTATGCAAAAAATGATCCTTTCTTTATTAATTATCGGACGTTTTCTGTTGTAATGAATGCGACAGCTTGTTCAGCGATTACTTTAAAAAATTTAACGTTATACCCCACACTATACAATGCCACCATTGATGCTTGGTCAATGCGAAACTTTTATCCAAAAAAAGAATCTGGGCATGATCATTTTTTTGCGGCATTTGATAAATATAATCCTCTTGCAAGGAGGCATTCCGGAGAAATATTGAATGAAGTGGTGAAAGGAGCACGTGAGCAAAACATACTTTATTTAGAGCTTATGATAACGCCTGATCATGATGCATCAGGCATGTTAGGTGGCAGAATTGGCTGGAATCCTGATTTAGCACGACTGCGCAAGGTATTGTTAGAACATGGTTTAAAAAATACGGTGCTGGATATGTCAAAGCAATTGGATGCGACTGAAGCAACATTGCACTGTGCATTCATGTGTAAAACTCCAAAAGAAAACCTTGGTCGAGATGTCAAGGTACGTTATCTCTATCAAGTATTTCGGGAACAACCCGCTGTACAAGTGTTTGCACAGTTGCTAGCAGGATTTGAATTAGCGAGCAGAGACGCACGTGTATTGGGCATTAATATAGTTCAGGCGGAAGATGGAAAAATAGCGACGCGAGACTATACCTTACACATGTGTATGATAAGGTTTTTGCGTCATCTCTATCCTAAAGTACACGTCAGTTTGCACGCTGGCGAGTTAGTACCTGGTTTGGTTCCTGCCAACGATTTACGTTTTCATATTCGCGAAGCACTAAACATCGCACAGGCTGATCGCATAGGTCATGGTGTTGACATTAGGCATGAAGATGACATGGAAGAACTATTGAAAAAAATGGCCGAAAAACATGTTTTAGTAGAAATTAATTTAAGCAGTAACGAGGCTATCTTGAATGTCAAAGGGAAAACACATCCGATACTATTATATATGCGTCACAGAGTACCCGTGGCGTTATCGACGGATGACGCCGGTGTTTTAAGAACGAACCTCACGGAGGAGTATAGAAAAGCTGTGTTAAACTATCATTTTTCTTATAGCACCCTAAAAATGCTGGTACGTAATAGTATCAATTACAGTTTTGTGCCTGGTAATTCTCTGTGGAAGGATCACCAGTATCACTGGCTTGTTCCTGTCTGTGCAACAAGCTTAGGATCATCTTTTGTTTCAATCCAGTGTCAGAATTTTCTGAAAACAAGCGAGAAAGCGCGATTGCAATGGACGCTAGAAAATCAGTTTTTAACATTTGAACGAAAAGCAATGGCTTAAAAAGCATGCCTGAATGCTATAACAAACCCAAAAATTCCAATCGTAAGTGCGCATCTCTGCGAAAGGACCCTAACATAACAGAGGTTTTTAGTAATCCTTGCTGGCTTTTCTCACCATTCATCAGCATACACATGTGCTGTGCTTCAATGATAACGGCGACCCCTTTTGCATGTAAAAGTTTCATCAGCGAATGCGCTATCTGACAGGTCAAATCTTCTTGTGTTTGTAAACGCCGCGCGTAAAAATCCACGATCTGTGGAATTTTAGAAAGACCTATAATGTTACCGTTTGGCACATAGGCAATGTGGCAGTGCCCAATAAAAGGGAGTAAATGATGTTCGCACAGTGAATATAACTCAATATCCTTCAGAAGAAGCATATCTTCCATTGCCGAACTAAACAAAGCATTCTGGATAATTTTGTCCAGTGATTGCTGATTGCCACTGGTCAGATAGCATAAGGACTTTGCGACACGTGCCGGAGTTTTTTTTAAGCCTTCACGTTGCGGATCCTCGGCTAAAATTTCTAAGATGGCCTGAATATGTGTTTCTATTAATCCTTCCTTGCTTTTTGTTATGTTTGTTATTTCCATGCTGGAATTGCCTGGCCGTGAAATAAAGTGTGTGCTGCCGTGAGTACATCGGGAGAATGCAGGACAGCTACTAGAATTTTTAGCTGAGGATTATCCTTATCTTTCTCTTTAACAACCGATAGGATTAGAATTTTTTTTAACACGACTTAGCCTCCACTCTGTTGAGCGCGCGAACTTTGGAATTAACATGCAACCTGTAGCAGGAGTAATAACCTCTTACATTTTACAGTGTAACGCAGAGGCCTCATTATGAGCTAAAAAGCTTGACATTTCTATAGTAAGAGACAATAAGTATCAGAAAATATAGTTATATTATAGCTTAACCATAATAGGTAGCCTATTAACATGACCGGTCTTGCTTATCCGAAGGAAATATTATCCAGAAGAACGTTTGCGATTATTTCGCACCCAGACGCGGGTAAAACCACGATCACCGAAAAGGTACTTTTGATGGGTGGAGTCATTCAACTTGCTGGCACAGTAAAGGCTCGCAAGGCGACGCGACATACTATCTCCGATTGGATGGCCTTAGAAAAAGAGCGTGGTATTTCTGTCACTACTTCTGTAATGCAGTTTCTATACCAAGGTTGTGTTGTTAATTGGTTAGATACGCCGGGCCATGTTGATTTTTCAGAAGATACCTACCGTACACTCCTGGCCGTAGATTCTGCCATCATGGTCATTGATGCTGGGAAGGGTGTTGAACCTCGTACAAAGAAGCTACTGGAAATTTGTCGCTTACGTCGAATTCCAATTTTAACATTTATTAACAAGATGGATAGAGAAGCGCGCACACCCATTGAGTTATTGGATGATATTGAACGGACGTTAGGTATTAACGTTGCTCCCGTGACCTGGCCTATTGGTATGGGCAGGGAATTCAAGGGCATCTATCATATACCAGAAGATAAGGTTTATTTTTATGCCAATTCCAGTCATCTGAAAAGAAAAGAGAGAGATTGCTTTCATGGATTACAGCATCCAGAAGTAAGGGAGAGAATTGGATATTTATTTAATGAATTTGTCTCAGAATTGCAGTTGGTTCAGGGCGTAAGTGCAGCATTTGATGAACAAGCGTATCAAAATGGCACTGCAACGCCGGTATTTTTTGGTTCAGCGAGTAATAATTTTGGCATACAAGAGCTGTTAGCGGCGTTTGTTAAGTTTGCACCTGCTCCACAACCCAGAGAAACTGATACTCGTCTAGTCAGACCTGAAGAAAAAAATTTTAGTGGATTTGTGTTTAAGATTCAGGCGAACATGGATCCAGCCCATAGAGATAGAATTGCCTTTATACGCCTATGTTCTGGAAAATATACGCCGGGAATGAAGTTGTATCATGTACGTAGACAACGTGAAATGATACTTAACAACGCCATGACATTCATGGCTGATGATCGTAATCGAACGAAGGAGGCGTGGCCTGGTGATATCATTGGTGTACCAAATCACGGTACCATACAGATTGGCGATAGTTTCACAACTGGCGAAACTTTAAAATTCACGGGTATTGCCTCCTTTGTGCCGGAATTATTTCAGAGGGTGCGCATAAAAGATCCACTGAAATCAAAGGCGCTGCTCAAAGGGTTAAGTCAATTATCAGAGGAAGGAGCAATACAGATTTTTCGTCCGCTGGACAGCAATGAATTGATTTTAGGTGCAGTTGGCGTTCTGCAGTTTGATGTCGTGGCACACCGCTTACAGCATGAATATAAAGTAGGATGTTGTTACGAGTCGGTTAACATAGCGACCGCGCGCTGGGTGCATAGCGACGACATAGAACAATTGGATGAATTCAAAACAAGAGCGCATGTAGCTCTAGATAACAGGCAAAACCTCGTCTATTTAGCACCAAGTCAGGTCAATCTACGTTTGACAATAGAACGCTGGCCAGCGCTGACCTTTTCTAAACAAAAAGAGTTGTTATGACAACTACACCCACACCCATAGGTGTAAATTTTACTCAAGCACTGCGAAAATATAACCTACCGATTGAGATAAAGATTAAAATCTTGCTGTCACTTACTGCAAAAAATATTTGCTAATTAAATTTTCGAGAATAGCCACTGTTTCCACGTCAGGAGCACCGCTATAGTCACGCGGCCGAAAATGCATCTGAAACGCTTGTAAAACGGTGCGTGTTTGTGCATCTAACTCTCCGGTAATTTCAATAGCATAGCCATAGATTTTTAAATCCGTTTGAAGCTTCCTAATATCAACCACCTCTCGATCCCTAAGTTCAAGTGCTATTTCATCAAACCAGGCGCCAACACCTTGCTCATACAGCGTTTTCCAAGGAAATTTGGGGCCTGGATCAAGCTTTCTGCCTGGTGCTATGTCACTGTGGCCTACTATATTAACTGGCAGTATATGATAGCGATCCACAATAGGCTTTAGCAGTTCCAGGAGGGTTTGGATTTGATAATCTGAAAAAGGATGCCATATGCGCTGTCCTCCTTCGTCTTTGTATCCTAGGTTAACATTTTCTATTCCGATGGAAGAGAAATTGAGATTGGTTATATGTCCCCAACTACTAGCGCCTGCATGCCAAGCGCGCTCTTTCTCTTGCAAAAATTGATAAACTACTCGTTTTCCATCGATGGCAGTGTCTGGAACCAGATAGTGTGTACTTACCTGTCTTGTAGGATCCTTGAAGATTGCGATCGTCCGATCAAGGCTATGCTCTGTATAGTGCAAGACTACATGTCGGATACGCGAATCGCAATTCGACGAACGATAAGATGTATCGATTATTACGTTGTTATCAGAATACACAGTGTCCTCCTGCTTTTTTTTGACTATGCATCATCATCTTGGTTGTCGATGTGAGTTGTGGACCGCGCTGCAACAAAGACTGTATCACTTCTTGTTTGTGCGCATAATAACCAGTCTCTTCTAGAATATTGGCCATGTTACAGTATAGATTGGATCAAATGACACGGATGCTTAGTTCAACACTGTTATTTGCAAGCGTTCTTGATGTAAGGAAATATGTACACCCTCTTTACTGGGTGAAGGATATAAATCTTGTAAGTCTTCGCTTAACCAATAGTGACCGGCAATCGCGACGAGCTCTGCTTCAAGATTTTTACAAAAAATATGTGTGTTGGGATCACCCGTAACACCTGCTAAAGCACGACCTTTTAAGCGACCATAAACATGAATATTTCCATCAGCTAACAACTCTGCACCAGGGCTAACGGCGGTGAGCACAATTAAGTCACTATTTTTAGCGTAAATTTGCTGTCCAGAACGCACGGGCTGCGTGATAAGCTTAGCGGTAGATGATGATGGCAATTTTGGTGCGGTAGATTCCGCAGTTTCAAGTTTTACGTTTGATAAAATAGCGAGCCCCGCGTTCGTAGCGAAAGTTTGTTGTTCAGTGCTACCTCCCCGAATGCCCATGGGAATGAGCCCGTGACGACGCAGACAGCTGATGATAGCAGAAAAATCTACGGTCTGCCCATGACTAGGTTGTAGAGAAGACAGATCCAAGATAATCGGTAGTGCTCGGAAGAATTGGGGTGTTTGGTCTACTAAAGGTTTTAATTGTTGTTGAATCAGCAGAGGATCTGAATTAAACAAGTGACAAGTCGTCAAAGTTAGCAAGCTTGCCTTTAGCTTGAAGGCTTCTTGCGATGTTCCCGTCAGAGTGCGCATAAACAATTCACCCATCCATAAAATATTGACACAAACTCGGATATTATATACTAAAAACTGACTGTTTCACTGGCGTTAGTTGGTAACTCATGCTATTCCTTATCCGTTCTAAGAATCCCAGTTGAGGTGTAATTATTTTTTTTGATACACGCATTATAAATGGATTGTGGGGAATAATTTTTCTTTATAACCTTACATTAACTAATTAATTGCAGTAAAATTTTATCTATAAGATATGCATATGCCAATTTTAATTATTTTGTTCAATTTTTTACTACTTTTTCAACAAGCCGCCTAAACTTGCTATAGCTGTAATGGAGAATTTATGGGATCGAACCAAAAGAGTGCAGGGAAAATTTTTAAAGAGCCACAGGACAATAAACAGAGGCAAAATGATATAGCTATACGCAAGCAACGGCATGCGAAGCATTCGAGAGATGCACGGGCTAAAAAAAAGCAACAGGTAGAGGAGTTGAAGAGATTGGCAGGTAGTAATGGAGAAAATTTTAAAAAAATTCTGCGGCACTCCTGCAATTTGCTTCATAATACGCAGCAGCTTGCTAAGCAAAAGTTACGACAAGGACAAGAAAGAAATAATCAGCTGTATAAATCGTATAAAAATTTTAAGCAAAATAGTTGGAGTAAACTGCAGGAATGGAAAGATTTAGCGTATTATTTGGATAAAGTAAATAATTATATACGGACTGACCAAGACATTCTGCTACAGGTCTCTGCAAATCAAATAATTAAGCAGCATTGTCCAGGTTTATGGAAGAATGTTAATAAAGAAAGCAGGAATACTGCGTCTGCTGTGCGCCTAAGCCAACCCCAGCTAGTTAACCCCACTCCGGGAGCGTGTGAATCAAATGCCATCGACACTGCTTGCCAGGATCCATCGGTTATAATCAGCACAATGCCGCACTACAACGGCTGCACAATGTTTTTTAAGCAACCACCAGTAGCGGTAGTTGCTAGTAAGCGTGTTGGTGTAGGCAGGATAACGCAAGATGATAACAGCAGGTTTGGCGGCGAATGCTCGTTGTGTTCATTGTTATTGTAGCTTTGAGTTCTCATTGGAAAAATAATTGTAGTGTTGACTGAGCTACTGCCATGGAAAAGCCATAGGGGAGGAGGAAGTTAACATTTGAAGTGGGGACAGTCTTTAGTTTTTAAAAAACCGTACTGAGACCTTTAGTCCCTCACCATTTTCCGCTTGATCTAAGTGGATAGATCCGTAGTGAAGTTTAGTGATTTGCTCTACGATGGCTAAACCCAAGCCACTTCCCTGTGCATTGTTTCCCAATATCCGAAAAAAGCGCTCAAATACGCGCGAACGCAGCTCGGTAGGAATTCCAGGGCCGTTGTCTATAACAGTTAAAGAAATGGTATCCGGCGAATTAGAAATGATAACTTTCACCATCCCTTCTTGAGGCGTATAACGGATTGCATTATCAACAAGATTACGAATCAATGCGTGTAAACCTGTGACATTGCCTAACAACTTGTTACTTGGATCGGCGGCAACGAGCTCGATTTCTATGTGCTTTTCAACAGCCTGTGGTGCTAATTGCGCGATAACTTCCGCTGCTAAGCGCGCCAAATCAATCTGTGTGAAGTGTTCTGGCATAATAGTTTCTGGGCCTAAACGGCATAGTGTTAGCAGTTGTTGAATAACGTGTGTACATCGATCTACACTGGCGAGCACCTGTTTGAGGTATATATAACGGTCATCTGGATTCAATGTTTTCATGGCAAGTTGAGCTTGCGTTTTTAGCGCTGCCAGGGGAGTGTGTAATTCGTGCGCTGCATCAGCGGCAAACCGCTGCTCACGTTCAAAGGCTTGTTGTAGGCGTAGAAAAAGCTTATTAAGCTCATCGATTAAAGGACTAATTTCTATAGGCACCTCATTGAGGTTGACTGGTGCAAGATGATCAGCTGCGCGCTCAGCAACTGCTTTAGCAAAGAAACGGATACTTTTTAAGCCATTGCCAATGATAAGCCAGATGAAAAGACCAGATAACGGGTAAATGAATAATGTGAGGTAGGTATCGTCGATCAACATATGACGAATCATAGTATGGCGTGCCGTGTATTGTTCAGCGATAACAAGCATCACGTTTCGTTGACTGTCATACATCGTAAAAGTACGCCACTTTTTTCCATCAATGGTTTTATCGCTGAGTCCAGGTTGGCCTATCAGTGGCACTTGTGTCGCTTTAGACGAGCTAAGTAGTAGCGTTTTATCGCCAGTCCAGACTTGAAATGTGTAACGAGTTGCTTTTTGAGGCACAATGTTGTTTGGTACGTTGGTGTAGCGACGCAAATCCTCTATCAGCAACATATGGTTGACATTGGATCGGGTTTGTAAAGTCTTCAATTTAGACGTGCTGAGAAGATCTGTGGTGTTAATGATGGTCTCTAGTAGTGAGCCAGTTTCGATCAACAAGCCATCTAGGCTGTCATTGATTGCCTGAGAGTCGATATAGTAATTACCTAGCGCGGTGACGATGATGGTGGCAGCAATGGTCGCTAAAAGATTAAATAATAAAAATCGTCTGATCGATAAAATCGTATACACTACAGGTTCTCTTTGTTTTCTTTTTCAGCCATGTAACCCACGCCGCGAATAGTGCGAATAAAATTAATGCCAGCTAATTTTTTGCGTAAATTATGTACGTGAACCTCTAGTGTGTTACTGTCGATTTCATCGTCCCACCCATAGAGGCATTGATTGAGGGAATCACGAGAAACAACATGACCGGCGTTTTCTAACAATTTTTGCAGTAAACTAAACTCACGACGAGAAAGATTGATGTCCGCTCCGTTGACGGTAACGGTACATGAACTGGGATCCAGTGCAACATCGCGATAGGTTAAAATGGGCGCTGCTCGATTGGTAGAAAAACGCCGCTGCAACGCTCGGATTCTGGCGGACAATTCATCTAAATCAAATGGTTTGGTTAAGTAATCGTCAGCACCTCCATCCAGGCCTTTAATTCTGTCTTCTACAGCATGGCGTGCTGTTAAGATGAGGACAGGGGTAGTTACACCGGCAGCCCGCATCTCGCTCAAAATGGTTAAACCGTCAAGACCCGGCAGGTTTAAATCGAGCAAAATAGCATCAAAGGACTCTGCTTTGATAACACTCAGAGCGGTTCGACCGTCTATCAGCCAGTCTACCACATAACCATAATGTCTTAGTCCCTTGTAAATGCCGTCCCCTAAGGACTGATCATCTTCAACCAAAAGGATGCGCAATACTTTCCTCTTCATTGTCGTTATTAGTTAGTAGGTAGGGTGATATTGAAACCCTAACATACTATGAACTGTACTAGCCGTGGTGGGAATGTCAAGCGAGCAAGGCAGAGAAACAGAGAGACCCCCTTACAAAGGGATATGGGTGTTGTAGCATGCTTTTTAGCGTGGGGGATAAGAATTTAGGAGTTGACAAGCTTTAAAAATTCCTCTTCTGTTAAGCAAGTGATGTCCAGCTTTCTGGCCTGTAACAGTTTTGATCCAGGATTTTTGCCAAGTACCATATAATCTGTTTTCTTAGATATTTTGTTGCTTATCTTTGCTCCTTTGGCTTGAAGTAAGTGGCTGGCTTCGTCGCGAGACAAACTAGCAAGACTGCCTGTAAAGACAAAGATTTTTTCTGTCAAGACAGATTTTTTTGCAGAAGAATAGGTAGTAGACCAGTGAATCCCTGTTGATAAAAGTTGCTGAATAATGGTCCTATTATGGGCTTCGGTAAAAAATTGCCTGATATGCATGGCAACGATAGGGCCAATGTCAGGAATGGACTGTAGCTTTGTTTCGTCCGCTTGCATCAATTGAGCTAATTGACGAAAATGCTGAGCAAGCTTGAAGGCTGTTGTGCTCCCTACATGTCGAATGCCTAAGGCAAAAAGGAAGCGGGTTAGGGTGGTTTTTTTGCTGGACGTGATGGCAATACATAGTTTAGTGGCAGATTTTTGCCCCATACGTTCCAAGCTAGCCAATTGTTCCAAGGTTAAGCCATACAGATCAGCAATGTCTTTGATCACATGCTTTTCGACGAGCTGATCGACTAACTGATGGCCAAATCCTTCGATATTCATCGCTTTGCGCGATACAAAATGTAGTATAGTTTGTTTCAGTTGAGCAGGGCAGTATAAGCCAGCCCTGCAGTACATTGCTGATTCACTGGCTAATCGAGTAACTTTTGAGTTGCACACAGGACAGGTTTGGGGGAGTCGTATGGGCAGGGTCTGTTTCGGTCGTTTTTCCTTCATGACGCGCACAACTTCCGGAATGACATCTCCAGCGCGGCAAACGATGACTGTGTCACCAATACGGATATCTTTGCGATGCACTTCATCGATGTTATGTAGGGTAGCTCTGCTGATCGTTGCTCCCCCTACAAAGACTGGTTCCAAGTGAGCGACCGGTGTCAATACACCAGTACGACCCACTTGAAATTCAATGTCTAGCAGGCGGCTTAACGCTTCTTGTGCTGGAAATTTGTGAGCCAGTGCCCAGCGAGGGGCATGTGATAGAAGGCCGAGACGCTGCTGTAGCGCGATGGAATTAACTTTATAAACAACTCCATCAATTTCATAACGTAGATGAGGTCGTTGCTTGAGCATCGCGTGATAGTAGGCCAAACATGCTTCAATTCCATGAACACATTGTGTTTGTGGACAACGTGGTAATCCCCAATTGGCAAATTGCTCTAGCATATCCGTGTGTCTGTCAGCTATCTGTCCTCCAGTTACTTCTCCTACACTGTGTGTAAAAAAAGCTAGAGCGCGCTGTGCCGTAATTTTTGGATCGAGTTGACGTAAGCTACCGGCAGCGGCATTCCGTGGATTAACAAATATTTTGCCCCCTGCTTGCTGTAGGCGGTCGTTGAGTTGTTGAAAGGCTTTTTTGGGAATGTATACTTCACCGCGAACCTCTATGTTTTTGGGATAACTTTGACCATGTAATTGTAAGGGAATACTTAAAATGGTTCGCATATTTAGCGTGATGTCTTCTCCTGTATTACCATCACCACGTGTGGTCGCACGGATTAATTTTCCATTGGCATATGTTAAATTAACGGCGATGCCATCGAGTTTGGGTTCACAAGCAAATTCAATAGGTTCTTGCATGGCTAGTCTATCCTGAATACGCTTGTTAAATGCCAACACTTCTTCCTCGGAAAAAGCATTTTCCAGCGATAGCATGGGTAATCCGTGCGTCACTTGTGTAAAGTGAGTCAACGGTGTAGCACCTACGCGCTGTGTGGGTGAATCCGCCGTAATGAATTCGGGGTATTTTTTTTCCAAGTTTTGTAAGCGGCAAAAGAGCTTGTCGAAGGCGACGTCACTGATCCGTGGATCATCAAGAACGTAGTAGCGGTGATTGTGTGCATTGATCACTTTTTTAAGCCGTTCCATTTGCTGGAGGATAGAGGATTTTATTTTAGGCATGAGCGTAAAGCTGAGAACGGTAATGGGTTAATATGTTATCAGTCAGTGGCTCTCGCCACTGATCACAGAGTGTTCCACCCAAATCCTGAATGAGTAATTGTGCAGTTTCTAACATTAATTCAAAGATATTCAAGGCACGACCTACTTCACTAAGGGACATAAACAGGCATAACCCGGTGCATTGGATTTCACCGATGTGCGTTAGATCAAATGTACCGGGTTCAAAGGCGGAAGCGAGACTAAATAGGCGCCGATTTTTTTCATCTTGAGGGGCATGATAATGAAAAATATTCATCTCGCCATAATGAAATCCGGCACTGCTGAGCGTTTGTATGAGTTCATAGCCTTGATAAGGCCTGTCTTCCGTAGCGATTAATTGTAGGATAATAAGTGTTTCTTTATGGTTAGTGCTCCATTTTTGCTTAGATATTGCGAATGCAGACTCGTTACTAGATGCTAGGTGTGCAGGGTTTGCTACCACTACGGCAGATGAGTGTGAGGCTGCCATGTTAGAACGGATTCTACTATCCGTGGGTGCAATCTGTTCACTAGCTGTTCTTTGGCGGGGATTTCCATACTGCCAAATGACAAGAATCAATCCCGCAACCCCTGTCAAAATAATAATAGGTAGAATAAACAGCAAATAATCGATGTCCATAGCGATAATAAAACCTCAGTTGATGGGCTTTGTACGAGATAAATGAAAACCAAAATAATGTAAAACAGGGTTTTATTGTAGACTAAACCGAAGCGATCGCCATGGCTTTTTCCATGTCTACGGCCACCAATCGTGATACACCGGGTTCATGCATCGTGATACCGGCTAGATGTTGGGCCATCGCAATGGCGACTTTATTATGGCTAATCAAGACGATTTGTACTTCTTTGGATATTTCTTTGACTAATTTGCAAAATCTCAGGACATTTGCGTCATCCAACGATGCATCCACTTCATCCAGCACGCAAAAAGGAGCAGGATTGTATTGGAAAAATGCAAAGACCAAAGCCATTGCCGTCAACGCTTTTTCTCCTCCAGACAAGGATTGAATACGGCTATTTTTTTTTCCAGGCGGCTGCGCTGTGATAGTAATGCCAGCATTTAATAAATCTGAATCTTGTAGCTGTAATGAAGCCTTTCCTCCAGAAAATAAGCGTGAAAACAAATCTATGAAATACTGGTTTATTTTTTCAAAGGTCTCTTTGCAACGTTGAATCGTTTCTTCATCCATAGTTTTTATCGCTGTCTTCAGGGTTTGCAATGCTTCTAGGAGATCTTGATGTTGTGTGTCTAAATAGGATTTTCGTTCTACAACTGCTTGGTGTTCCTCTAAGGCAACGAGATTAACAGCACCGATTTCTTCAATATGATGTACCACTTCGGTGAGCTGTGTTTCAACACAAGAAAGATCGATGTCAGCAGGCAATGTTTTTATAAGGTCTTCAACATCGTATTCTTGTTCCTGCAGTTGTTCTGCTAAAGCTTTAATATGTATTCGCAATTCTTGATCTTGCAAGCGATACTGTTCTAATTCGCTGCGATCCTTGTCGAGCTTTATTTCTAAAGTTTTTATTTGTTGTTCCTGGAGTTTCCACTGTTGTTCAATTTTTTGAAGTGCATCCT
>Ga0207060_10215_pt1 | contig 20171 bp, 14 predicted proteins | sample Alteio_BWMinCont_30_FD_153270 | JGI IMG/M metagenome (GOLD analysis project Ga0207060, IMG submission 153270) | Enriched cells from forest soil in Barre Woods Harvard Forest LTER site, Petersham, Massachusetts, United States -... | ecosystem: Environmental > Terrestrial > Soil > Temperate forest >...
TCCGGGCAATGGCAAGCTCGAGGAAGCCGCTCGATTGACGAAGACCTGTACGGAAGAGATTCGGATGCTCTCTCATCTTTTGCATCCGCCGTTGCTGGAAGAACTCGGTTTGGCTTCTGCGGTGGGGTGGTATGTAGAGGGGTTCGCCACGCGCAGCGGTATCACGACTCGAGTCGAAATCGCGGAACCACTCGGCCGGTTGGGAAAAGACATCGACCTTGTGCTATTCAGGGTTTTACAGGAATCTCTGACCAACGTTCAACGGCATTCCGGAAGCAAAACCGTGGCGATCCGAATCGGCGCCGATGCCCAGCAGGTTTGGATGGAAATTGAAGATCAAGGCAACGGGAGTGCCAACGACATGGTTCGGCCAGGGGTTGGTATCACGGGAATGCGCGAGCGAGTCGAAAATCTTGGCGGTGAATTCGGAATCAGATCGTACGAAAGCGGTACTTATGTGCGCGTCGTTCTTCCGCTGACGCCTGCTCCCCCCCGCGCCAGGGCGGGCTCGCCATCATCGGCATCGGTCCGCTAGGCCACGGCCAGGCTGGCACGAAAGCCTGACAACAATTGTAAGTTCTCTAACTTCAGGGGCGAGGATGAGTGTCGCGGCAGAAAGCTCAAGGCCACGACGGCAAGAAACGCGGCCGGGGCCTTGGCTACAAGATGGCGGCGCGGTGCACTCGTCGGCGACGCCGAGGCGCGAGATCAGCGTCGCGAATTATTGTTATCGGGTGAATAGGTGAGACTGACGCTCTGTTGCAGGTTGAAATCGAGCTTAGTCTCCGCCTGGATGCGCACCTGCTGGCCTTTAGTGGCTGCTTCAGCCGCGGCGCCGCCGCCTCCTCCGACACCGGCTCCGATGGCAGCACCCTTACCGCCGCCAATAATGCCGCCGATGATGGCTCCCACGCCGGCACCGACGCCGACGGTCTCCGCCGTGCGTTTGCCGCGAGACTTGCCTGTCTCCTGAAAGTCGTCGCTCGCCAGAGAGTAAGACTTGCCCTGAAAATCCAGACGCGCTAGCTGCAGAGTCAGCTGGCTCCGCCCAGTCATGCGGCCGGCGGAACTGGAGTTGGTGAGTTTTACGAAAACGTCGGTGCCAGACGGGACGATGGTCTCCCCATCCACTGCGATGGGCAGCGCGAGAGAGGCTCGGAACATATCGCCGGCATGGTTGGTAGCGGAATCCACACTATCGATCATTTGAATGTGAATCGGCGTACCCGCCGGGATACTGACCTGTCGAACCGGCGGGGGTGCCGGAGTCGCGGGCTCCGGTGCGGGATCGGGAGCTGCGGCCGGGGCTGGAGTCTCGCTCACAGCGGGAGCGGGCTGCGACTGAGCTACCTGCCGCGATGAAGAGTTCTGCGAATCAGCAAGAGGACGGACCGGGTAATCGGGAGCGGCGGAGCCAGCAAGCTGGCGCCTCCGCACCGATTCCTCCCTCGGTTCCCGTTCTCGAGGAGCTCTGGCGGCCGGTTCGGCATTCGCGGCACGTTCGGAAGAGGCCCTTGCCCTTACCGGCGCTTGCGGAAGGGTCATTTGATCTTCGACGGTGACCACGCCGGAAGTCTCTTTTGCGATCTTGAAGGCTTCGTAACGCGTGTTTTCGTCGGGAACCTGTCCGGTCAATGTGGCCGTGCCATGGTTGACGGCGACACGAATATCGGCGGATTTCGTCTGTGCATCGGAAAACATGCCGGCCTTGATGTCTGTGGCGATGGAATCATCGTTACGAGCCTTCGAACAGCCGACGGCCAGGCCCATTACCCCAACTGCTGCCACTGCGATTACGAGCTTGCGCACGCTTCCTCCTGCTTGGCTCCCAGAGCGGCTGCGCTCCGGGAAGGTTGATTTGGGGGTCCGGGAGCCTTCATTGTAACGGAAATTAGCACAATAAACCGCCGCGGCACAGGGCTTCTCGATGCGAACCGGGCGGCGATTCTGGTTCGATGCGGAGAGGACCGGAAAAGGCTGTGCCCGCGCGTCTGGGAATCGAGTCGCTAAGAGCGAGTGCCGCCTGGGCCTCGGTTGTCACTTCGCGTCAAGGGCGCGCACGCCGGCCTGAGCCACGTCGACATCCTGGTCTTCGGTGCCGTTGCTGACCCCGATAGCTCCCACGCAGATGTTGTCGACGACCAGAGGGAGGCCGCCGCGCAAGGGGATCTGGTGTCCGTGACTGGCGACGGAGAGTCCCAGAGAGAGCAAGACGTTAACTTCGTCTCCGGTGCGAGACGGCCCGCTGGGCAGGCGGCGGATGGCCGCGCAGTGCGCTTTAGAAATAGCGATCTCAGCCGAAGAGATCTTCGCGCCATCCATGCGAGCGAATGCCAGCAGGTGGCCGCCGTCATCAACCACGGCAATATCCATGGGCATTTTGATCTCCGCGGCGCGCGCCAGCGCCGCCGCGAGCACGAGCTGGGCGCCTTCGAGAGTTAACTTAGGGTTGTTGCGAGTCACGGCTGGCATGGCGATCTCTCCGGTAGCTCTGCTTCACGTCAGTTTGTTCGATACGTCTCTGTTCAATACGTCGGGATTGAGAATGTTTGGCGGGCGGCGGCCCTCAAAGAAAGCGACGGTGTTCTCCACGGCCATCGCGGCCATTTTGGTGCGCGTTTCCGTGGAGGCTGACGCCAGATGCGGTGCCAGAACCACGTTGGGACGGAGCAAGCCGTGACCGATCTGCGGCTCGCGTTCGTAGACGTCCAAGGCCGCGCCGGCGATCTGGTGTTCCTCCAGAGCCGCAATGAGAGCGGCCTCCTGCACCACGGGTCCGCGAGAAGTATTGATCAGGAAGGCGCCCGGTTTCATCAGCGCCAGCTCACGCGGGCCGATCAGGCCGCGCGTGTCTGGGAGCAGAGGGACATGCAAGCTGAGGAAATCGGCTTGCGCGAGAACGGCTTCGCGCTCCATGTATTCAGCTCTCGATTCGTCTTCCACCTCACGCGGCGCCCGAACCGCGTCATTGTAAATGACGCGCATCGCGAACCCGGCAGCGCGGCGCGCAACGGCGCGCCCGATACGCCCGAAGCCAAGAATGCCGAGAGTCTTGCCCCAGATATCCGCGCCGCACAGCTGATCCAGGTTCCAGCCTTTCCACTCGCCGGAACGCGCGAGCGCGTCACCTTCGATCAGTCGCCGCGCGACGGCCATCAGCAAAGTCCAGGCGAAGTCGGCAGTGGTCTCGTCGAGCACGCCGGGCGTATTGCTGACAGCGACGTTGCGGCGCGTGCAGGCGTCCAGATCGATATTGTCGTAGCCGACCGCGATGTTGGCGACCATGCGCAAGGATGGCGCGGCGGCGATCAGTTCGGCGTCAATTTTCTCGGTGAGCAGGCAGATGAGGCCATCCTTATCCGCGACGCGGCGCAGCACCTCCGCACGAGGCGGACGGTCTGAATCATTCCAGAATTCCACTTCGAAGCGATCGGCGAGCTTCGCCCGCGGCTCTTCAAACAGGCGGTGAGTGGCGAGTATCTTAGGACGACCCATTCAGGCCTCGCTTCCAGCAAGAGATCGGAGATTAACACATCCGGCGGCCTGCAAAGGAGCCTGGCGGCCACGCGCCGGCCTGTAGGCACAAAGCTCTGCAGCTCCTGCCAACATGCGTGCTTGTTATTGAGTGTCTCGGGAAGATATAACAGTGCCCGCCAGGATTGGCTTTCGGGGCTTTTTTGCACAGATATCTTGTCTCGAACTTGCACGCAGCTGAAGGGAGATCGGCGACAACATGTTTCAGCAGACACTCAACCCGGCAGGGAATTTGTGGCTGACCGTATTGATCGCGATGGTTCCTTTCGCCGCCTTGCTGTTCATGCTGGCGGCCCTGCGCCTCACGGCCTGGATGGCTACGATCATCGGCGGGCTCATCACCATCCTTCTCGGCGTTCTCGTATGGCACGCGCCTGTTGCGGATACGCTGAAATCTTATTTTTACGGCGGGTTCACCGGCTTCTGGGCCATCGACTGGATTACGTTCTGGGGCTTGATCATCTTCAACACCCTGGTACTCACGGGCCTGTTTGAAAGATTCAAGAAATGGATGATTCATCACGCCACTGGCGACATCCGCATCCAGACGATCATGCTGGCGTGGGCTTTCGGAGCGCTGCTGGAGGGATTGGTGGGCTTCGGGTATCCGTGGGCGGTCGTGGTGCCGATTCTGGTCGGGTTGGGAATTGCGGACCTGGACGCGATCCGTGTGGCCGCTTTGGCGAACAATGCGCCGGTTCCGTACGGCGCACTGGGAGCGCCGATTCTGGGACTGGCCGCCGTCACGGGACTTCCCATGATGGCGCTTTCCGCTTCGATTGGAAGCATTGTTGCATTCCTGGCGCTGTTGCCTCCCTGGGTGCTCATCTATCTGGTGAGCGGACGGGAAGGAATGATCGAGGCTTGGCCCCTGGCGATCGTGGGCTCGCTTTCCTATATCGCCGGCCAGTGGCCGGTGGCGCGTTATCTGGGTCCCTATATACCGGATTTAAGCGGGGCCATGGTTTCTTTCTGGACTCTTTTTCTGTTTGTGAAAGTTTGGCGCCCGAAAAAGATTCGCGCGTTCGGCGGAGTCCCTCTGGCACCCACGGAAGAGTCACTCAGGTCGAATCCATCCGAGGTAGGTTCACTGAGAGAAGCCCTCTGGGTCTGGCTTCCGTATATCATCCTGATCGCCGTGGTGGTCTCCTGGACGAATCCGAAGTCTCCTCTGCCGGGCATCAGCTGGTTCCGCCTGTCAGTGGCGGCCAACTCCTCAGTCACGCAAAGGCCGATTCTGTCCGTTTTTAACTTCACCCCATTCTCCGGAGGCACCTCTACTTTGGTCTCCTGGCTGGTGCTGCTGGCCATCTTGCGTCCTCCTTTGTCCATGATCCGGCAGGTCTTTTCCAAGACGTTCAAGCAGATGTGGGGCGCGTTGCTGGTGGCTTTTTTCATTTTCGCCCTCGCTTATATTTTCGTCTTCACGGGAATGGCCAACTCACTGGCCTATGGCCTGTCGAAGATTGGTGTGTTTTTCGTGGTGTTGGCGCCAATTCTCGGATGGATTGGAGTCGCGCTATCAGGGAGCAACACGGCTACCAACGCCATGTTTGGACCAGTGCAGTTGCTCACAGGCCGGCTTTTGAATTTGCCGGTTCTCCTGTTGCCTTCGTTCAACTCCGTGGGAGCTGAGGTGGGAAAGCCCATTGCTCCGCAAACGGCCAGCGTGGGCGTTTCCACCAGCAGACTGGTGCGCAGCGAGGGCCAGGTGATCCGCCACAATATGGGCTGGACGCTCGTGATGCTCGCCTACCTCATCGTGATCTCGGCGGTTTTCTATTTCTTCTTCCCAAATTGGATGTCGCTTTAGTTTCTTCGCGCGAAAGTCTCCGCCGCGACTCTTCGCGCGAAAGTCATGGACATCAGGAGCTTTCGCGCGTCAACAAAGTCGTCGGGTGCCCCACACGCCGATTCTGCGTGTGGGGCCGGAGCCCAACCCCGAATGTCATTCTGAGCGAGTGGCCGCGCGCTTCTTCGTCGGACTGTATTCCAGTCCGCGCGGCCACGAAGTCGAAGAATCTCTCTTAGCCTTTGCTGTCATCCCGAGTCCGGCGCAGGCCGACCAGGGATCTGCTTTTGGTTCTTTACTTTGCTGCACCAGCTTTGGATGGCGCTGTCGCGCTCATCCGCAGCGTCATCCTTTCGCCTCTGCCGCGCGCCGTCGGGACGCGGCTCCTTCGGGGTCGATCTGGATATCGACCCACTTCGGGTCAGGCGAGGTCTCGGCGACGTAGTTGTCGTGCCAGTTCCACCACTTGTACGGCGGGGTCTGAGGGTATCCCTCTAGCGAATCCTCCCAGGTTTCCTGACGGCCGAGCGGCGTGACATCGAGGTAGCTCCAGATGGTCCCCATCGCCTCGTCGCCACGATTGTTGATGAAGTATGTGCGGAACACCCGCTCGCCGTCGCGGAAGAACACATTATGGCCGTGCCATTGATCGACGCCGAAGTCCACATCGAAGCTGTCGGTGATGGTGTACCAGGGCATCTCCCAGCCCATCCGCGCCTTCAGGCGCGCGATGTCCGCCTGCGGCGCGCGTGAAGCGTAGGCGAGGGTCGTGTCGCGAACGTTCAGATGGGCCAGGTGGGCGACCTGATCGGCGCCCAGGGAGCAGCCGCGGCAGGCGTGCTCGGGCCAGCCGAATACCCCGGGCTCGAAGAAGGCGCGATAGACGATCAACTGCCTGCGGCCCTCGAACAGGTCGAGCAGGCCAACCTTTCCCTTGGGCCCGTCGAACTCGTACTTCTTCTCCACCGCCATCCACGGCATCCGTCGACGCTCCGCGGCCAGCGCGTCACGCGAGCGGGTGAAGGCCTTCTCCTTCACAAGCAGCCGCTGGTGCGTAGCCTCCCACTCCTGCTGCGGCACGATCGGCGGTGTCTTCATTCCGAGATCTCCTTGCACAAGTTCCCCGTCTCTCTCTTTGCTTATTGCCATCTTATTTCTCCTCTGTTTTCTGATTGGGTTTTGAGGTCGGTAAAACACAAGGCCCGACGTAAGCACTTCGCGAGCCCACAGTTTCCAAATCTCTTCCGCCTTTCTTTCGGCTACTTGCACCTCATCCCGCAATTGCCGCGTTCTGCGGCACGAAAGCTGCGAACTGGCGTTCGAGCGTCTTGCCTACGCCGCCGCGCCAATCCTCGGCGATGGACAGGGAAGCGGGATCGGGAAAGATATCTTCTTCGCCCTTTTCCAGCCCATCAAAGATGTTCCGCGCTGCAGATTCGGGCGACGCCTTCGGTATGTTGAAGCCACGGTTCATATCGGTGTCTACCGGACCCAGAACCACGGCATGGACGGTCACGCCTTGGCTTGCCAGCAGCGCTCTCAGCGACTGCGTCATGTTGAACGCGGCCGCTTTTGAGATGGAATAACCGGGTATAACCGGCAAGGGTGCGAGGCCCGCGAGGGAAAGATTGTTGACGATAGCGCCTTTCGACTCTTTCAGCAGCGGCAAGAACGCATTCGTCACTTTGAGCACTCCCAGGAGGTTGACGGCCAGGTGCTGCTCGATCACCTCCACATTGCTCAAATCGTCGTAGATCGCGACGCCGGCGTTGTTGATGAGCACGTCGAGCGCATGGACCTCCTCGACAGCACGTTGGATCTGCGAAGCGCTGGTCACGTCCAGCGACAGGGGAGTCACGCGTTTGTCGGCATGCTGCAATGCGCCGCGCGTACCCGCAAACACCCTCTTCGCTCCCCGTCTAATTGCTTCATTGACGAGCGCCTGACCTATCCCCCGGTTGGCGCCAGTGATCAAGACTGACTTATTCGCAATGTTCATGATGTTCTCCTTAATTGAGTCGCTTCAGTTGAGTTGGGAGTAACTTTCTGTCCCCGGTTTTTCCTTTGAGACAGCTTCACGGCGAGTGCCGTCAGCCCTCCGGCGGAGGTTACGCCGGCAACAATCATCCCCACGCTTGCTAAACAAACTGGGCACATCGCATCACCTGTAGTCGGACAGCCAAGCGTGACCGCTAAGCCGCCTCTGTATGGATGACGGTGATGGAGGGGAGATTTCTACATCCGTCGAGAAAAAGGAGCCGGGGGCCAAATGTCGCGGATTGCACAAGACTTACGCCCGGATTTGAAACCAGCCTGTCTGAAACGGAATCGGAATTTTCCAAGTGAAGACAGTCGGAAGAACTAGCGGCGTTTCTGGAGCAGGAACTCTCTAACGGCCGGGTCCTCGGCCAAGCCGATTGCTCGGTCGTAGGCGTCCGCGGCCTCATGGGTCCTCCCGAGGCGCTGTAGGAGGTGGGCGCGAACCGCCCAGTACGGCTGATAATGAGACACAGCCTCCGGGTCGATCGACTCGAGAGCGGCGACTCCTGCTTCTGGTCCGTTCGCTTCCGCAACTGCGGCGGCGTATCCAACTCGTGTGCCGAGCGCGGGCGATCCCCTGAGCAGTTGTTCGTAGAACAACACGATCGCCCCCCAGTCGGTTCGGCCGCTGCGCCCTCGCTCGGCATGTGCTGACTGGATTGCAGCTTCAAGCTGAAACCTGCCGGAGCGCCCCCGCTTGAAAGCCTCTGCCAAATGACGTTCGGCCTCCTCTATTAAGGGAAGAGACCACTGCTCCGGGTCCTGCTCGGAAAGTGGAACGTACCGGCCATCAAACGCCCTGCGTGCCGAGCGTCGTGCTTCACAGTGCAGCATGAGAGCCAGCAGGCCTTGAACCTCGGCCTCGCTCGACATGAGCTGCATAAGAACCCGCGCAAGCCAGATCGCTTCCTCGGCCAGATCGCGGCCACGCTGGTCGGCGCCGGCCATATCGTCCCAGCCGATGCCAAAGGCGGCATAAATCGCTTCCAGCACGGCATCAAGGCGCTCCGGAAGATCACCCTCTCGCGGGATTTCGAACGGAATGCCACCGCTGCGGATTTTTGTTTTCGCGCGGGACAGGCGCTGCCCCATGGTCTTCGGTGGGATAAGGAAGGCCTGGGCAATCCGTGCTGCATCTAGGCCCAGGACCGTTTGCAGCATCAGGGGTGTGTGCATCGCAGGATCGATCGCCGGGTGAGCACACACGAAGAGCAATTTGAGCCGTTCATCGGGAAATTGGGTCGGCAACGTACTCTCTGTGGAACTCTCCGTGAGGAACCGCAGGGTTGGCTCGCTCTCGAACACCACCCGCTGATGACGAATCGCGTCGATGAGCGAATGGCGCGCCGCTGTCAGCAGCCAGGCTTCGGGGTTTTTCGGCACGCCATCCTGCGGCCAACGACGCAACGCCGACACCAGCGCGTTGCTGAGCGCGTCCTCGGCGCTGGCCAAGTCGCGGGTGCGCGCGCAAAGATAGGCGACCAGGCGGCCGTAGGATTCCCGGGCCACGCGCTCTATGGTTCGGTGGGCTTCTTCTTGATTGATTCCATTCACCCTGTGAACCCCCGCCGCATGGCTTCAGGCGCAAGCGGCCGGACTTCCACTGCGCCGCGCGCTGCTCCCGGGCATCGCGCAGCCCATTCGAGGGCGGCGTCCACGGAAGGGAGTTCCAGGATGATGAATCCTGCCAACTGCTCCTTCGTATCGGCGTATGGACCATCCTGCACCCGGCGCTTTCCTTCCTTAAGGCGCACCGTCGTTCCTGTCTCGGGCACTTCCAGTGCATTGGCGCCGACGTAGACGCCGGCCTCGACGAGCGCCTTGTAGTAAGCGCGCCAGGCGCCGAGATGAGGATCGCTGTAGTCGTTCTTCCGCATGTCGAACTCTTCGGGCGTGTGATAAATCATCAGGGCAAACTGCATCCGTGTTCTCCTTTGGCGCAACTCTCGTCGTGTTACGGCGCCTATCCATGTGACGGCCAGGAAGCGCCCCATTCTACAATTTGGCGAGTTCCGGGCGGATGACGGGCTACTCCGCGCGGCTGGCTGCCCCACACGCCGGTTCTGCGTGTGGGTCTGGAGCCGCTCGTTTTTGTCGCCATTATTCCCGCGCAGCCGACAACTCGGGCTCTATCCGGCTTGGGGGCCGACAGCCGCCCGGCGCGTTTCCCGGTATAATGGCTGTAGCTGTTCTTGTTTCCTCCGGGGCGTCAAATGGCGGACACAAGACATTTTGGAAGACTAGCGGGTACCGCCATCGTTGTTCTGGGCGTTGCCGGGGCATTTCTAAGTCTTGGTGGCTGGTTCAATCCTAAAGCGTTGACGCCCGCACGTTTCGCCGACGGCTTTGAGCGCGTCGACGGAATCTATTCCGGTTTTCGCCTCAATCATGCCAAGGGCGTTTGCGTCAGCGGCTCTTTCGAGAGCAACGGCCGGGGCACGCGTCTCTCAAAGGCCGTAGTCTTCAAAACTGGGCTCGTGCCGATCATCGGCCGTTTCTCTCTGGCGGGCGGCAATCCCTATATTGCCGACGAGCCCGCGATGGTCCGTGGTCTCGGACTCTTGTTCAACCTGCCCGACGGTGAAGAATGGCGCACCGCTATGATCAACACGCCGGTATTCGCGGTAAATACCCCACAAGCTTTTTACGACAGATTACTTGCGGCGCAGCCTAACCCCGACACAGGCAAACCCGATCCGGAGAAAATGGCGGCTTTTTTGGCGAGTCATCCGGAAACCGTGCAGGCGACAAAGATCATTCAAAGCCATCCCGCGTCATCTGGCTTCGAAAACAGCACATACTACGGTCTGAATGCCTTCTGGTTCATGGACGCGAATGGAAAATCGATACCCGTGCGCTGGTCGTTGCCGCCAGTGCAGCCGTTTGCACCCGCGAATCCGACCGCACCTGCCCGAGCAGACAAAAATTACCTGCTCGATGCGTTGATCGCGGGCATCCTTCAGCAGCCGCTGCAGTGGCACCTGATCATCACGATTGGTCAGGCAAACGATCCGACGAGCGATGCCACCATCCCTTGGCCCGACGTGCGGGAACAGGTAGATGTGGGGACCCTCACGCTCGATCACGTGGAGAGCGAGGAAACCAGTCCCTGTCGCGACGTTAATTTCGATCCGTTGATTTTGCCGGAAGGAATGGCGCCGTCCGATGATCCTCTGCTGAGCGCTCGTTCAGCGGTCTATTCCCAGTCGTTCACCCGACGCGCAGGCGAGAAGAAGTTACCGAGCGCGGTCATGCCTTCCGAGCTGCGAAAGTGAGCATGAGCATGGCCACCGAGCAGCGGCAATTCACAGCTCTCATGAGGTTGTTTCACTGGCTGACGGCCGCGCTGGTGCTAACGATGCTCGGCATTGGTCTTGCGATGGTGGCATCGCTCGCCGACTATCATCGTTTGGTGTCCATTCACCGGCCGTTGGGTATTCTCATTCTGATTGTTGTGGTGATTCGCTACGTCAACCGTCGCTACTCCACGCTGCCGCCGTTTCCCGCCACGATGTCGCCTCGACAGCGCTCGATTGCCTCGGCGTCTGAACTCTTTTTGTATGCTCTGCTGGTTATACAGCCGCTGGTCGGTTGGGGAATGCTGTCGGCAGCGAGCTATCCCATCACGCTGTACGGGTCGATTCACCTCTTCCCCATACTTCCCCCCAACGTAATGTTGTACGCAGCGTTGCGCAGGGCCCACACGGTATTGGCTTACCTCTTGTTCTTGGCGTTCCTCGCCCATTTTGGAAACGTTTTGTTTCACACCTGGGTCATGCGAGACGGAACCTTCAGCCGTATGGCGCCGTGGAACGTTCGTCCGCAGTAGCGACCTACCCAACAGTTCAACTGATGATCTTCTGACGCTGTCATCCCGAGTCCGCCGCAGGCCGACGACGGATCTGCTTTTTGCGTTTAATATGGCAGCGTGCCTCTATTCAGCCGCCCTAATCCGCCGGGTGCCCCACACGCCGATTCTGCGTGTCGGTCTGGAGCCCTTGTAGTCCGGTTGAACCGATTCTCTCGGATCAACTAGAATTCACGTGCGGAACGGCCAAACCGATGAGCTTTGAACCGATTGAAAACTACGGGGTGATTGGCAATATGCGCTCTATCGCCCTGGTGGGTGTAAACGGTTCAATCGACTTTCTTTGCTATCCAGATTTTGATTCTCCCACGGTGTTTGCCGCGCTGCTCGATGATGAGAGAGGAGGCCGTTTTCAGATTCAGCCGCAGCTCAAAGAAAAGCGCGTACGGCAGATGTATCTGCCTGACACGAACATTCTGCTCACGCGATTTCTTGCGGAGGAAGGTGTGGCCGAGCTGACGGATTACATGCCCATCGCATCCGACGGGGAGCAACCGAATGAGATTATCCGCAGCATGGCCGTTATCAGGGGCGAGATTGCATTCAAGGTTCGGTGCCAGCCACGATTTAATTATGCGATGTCGCGGCACACTGTACAGGTCCAAGACCGCTACGCGATTCTTTCGCCCGCAAGCGATACCTGTCCGCCGCTGGCGCTGTACTCCACCGTCGCCCTCCAACAGCAATCCCAGGATGTAACCGCCGAGTTCACGCTCCGAGCTGGCGAAAAAGCGACCTTCATCTTTGGTGGAGTTCGCCCGCAAGGAGAGCAACCTGAGATGGAGTTCATAGAGTGGCGCTTCCACGAGACAGCCCGTTTCTGGAGGGGTTGGATCGCGAAATCAAAGTACAAGGGCAGGTGGCGCGAGATGGTCAACCGTTCCGCCCTGATGTTGAAGTTGCTGATCAGCCGGGAGCATGGATCGCTGATTGCCGCGCCTACATTTTCCCTTCCAGAGCAAATTGGCGGACCGCGTAATTGGGATTACCGCTTCACTTGGCTCCGTGATGCGACTTTCACGCTTTACGCGCTGATCCGATTGGGTTTTGTCGAAGAAGCTGAGGCGTTCATCGACTGGCTGAAGGGGCGGCTCAGTGACGATGCGGAACGGGGACCGTTGCAGGTGATGTATGGGGTCGATGGTAGGCAGAAGCTTGATGAGTTGACACTTGATCATCTGCAGGGATACGAACATTCGCAACCCGTGCGTATCGGAAACGCGGCCTATCAACAACTGCAACTGGATATTTATGGCGAAATGATGGATTCCATCTATCTGGCAAATAAATATGGAGATCCAATTTCGAATGCCGGATGGCAGGCAGTTCAGCGAATCTTGGAGTGGTTGAGTAAGAACTGGCAACGTCCTGATGAAGGGATATGGGAGGTTCGGGGTGGGGCGCGAGAATTCCTGCACTCTCGTCTGATGTGCTGGGTGGCTTTCGATCGAGCTCTGCGGCTCGCACAGAAACGGTCCCTTTCGGCTCCGTTCGATGCTTGGCTGCGAACGCGCGACGCGATTCGAGAGGACATCTTTACGAACTTCTGGAATGACGATTTGCAGTCGTTTGTCCAGTCGAAGGGGACGAAAGATCTGGACGCATCGGTCCTGCTGATGCCACTCATGCGCTTCATCAGCCCCGTCGATCCGATGTGGCACTCGACAATGAAAGCCATTGAAGCACGCTTGGTCGAGGATACGCTTGTCCGTCGATACGAGGCCGAACGAACGCATGTGGACGGGCTTCCAGGCAGCGAAGGCAGCTTCACCGCGTGCTCGTTCTGGTATATCGAATGCCTGGCGCGCGCCGGGGAGGTAGAAAAAGCTCAATTGTTGTTCGAGAAACTTTTAGGATATGCCAACCATCTGGGACTCTACTCGGAGCAAATTGGTCCAAGCGGGCAGCATCTCGGGAACTTCCCACAGGCATTCACGCATCTGGCGCTGATCAGCACCGCAACGTATCTGGACAGGGTCCTTTCTGGCAAGGACGACTCTGTGTGGCGCTAGCATCTTTTGATTTGTCGGTGGGTTGAACCGCTAAGACTCCATGGTAGACGTGAGGGCTCCCGATAGGTACTCACAAGTCGGCTGGTAGGAAGTGATCTCCGCACGAACACCGATTCTGGGCGGGTGACGGGCTACTCGGAAGTATTCCGCGCGGCCTGCGGGTGCCCCACACGCCATTCTGCGTGTGGGTCCGGAGCCCTTGTAACCCATCGAAAAAACCAGCCCGCATGTCATTCTGCGCGGAGTGGCCGCGCGCTTCTTCGCCACCTTTCAGTCGCTGACTTGTAAAGTGCAGTATACTTGTCAGATTAACCGTGATTAATATCTATTCATTGCCGGCTTCGAGGCGTGATCACGTGAGAAGCGCTCGGTTTTGGGCTGCGCCGCGAGCATTGCTCTTACTTCTTCTTCCGATCGGCAGCTTCTTTATTTTTCCCGTGAAAGCACGGGCGCAGGAGGAATCCACAACCGCGATTATCGGCCAGGTGACCGATGCAACGAACGCAGCCATTCCGGGCGCCTCGGTCACGGTCAGTAACCGCGAGATGGGTCTCGAGCGCACGGCCAAGACCGATGAGCAGGGCCGGTTCAATTTTCCTCTGCTGCGTCCGGGTACTTACTCGGTCAAGGTTGCGGCGGACGCTTTCGAGCCGCAACAGAATGACAACGTCGTTTCTGGCCTGGGCCAAAAGCAGGAAATCAAGTTTACGCTCAAGGTAGCTCGTTCGGAGCAGACCGTGACAGTAAGCGGCGAGGCTCTGCTCATCAACACAGCGAGCGCAAACACATCCTCGACTCTCAGCGGCGTGGTGCTCGCGGATATTCCGAATCCGGGCGCCGATCTAACCTATCCTTTGCAATTTGCCTCTGGCGCGCTCATCAATACAGCGGGCAACAGCAGCGATGCCGTCTCCGGCACGAACGGTTACGGCAACGTGGAATTCAATGGCCTGCCTGCCGCCTCCAACGGCTATTTTGTTGACGGACTTGAAACCAACGATCCTCTCACCAACCTGAACATCGGCCTCTCGACCAATCTTGTGCTCGGGATGAACGCGATTTCGGAGGTAACCGTAGACACGCTTTCATACTCCGTGGATCAAGGGCGATATGGAGCTTCCCAGGCGAACTATGTCACCAAGTCCGGCACCAATCAGTTTCACGGGAATCTTTACGAAATCTGGAACGGTTCGACTCTAAATGCGGCGGATTACTTCACGAATGCGACGCCCGGAAACCAGAAGCCCGAATCAAGCGTGAATCACTTCGGGGGCAGTTTGGGCGGACCGATCTTGCACGACAAGCTCTTTTTCTTCTCCGATTTCGAGTGGATGCGTCTTGCGTTGCCGATTGTGACGCCTGCGACCGTTCCGACCCCGGCCTTCCAGAAATATGTTTTTCGGCAGCTTCCGTTGGGCGGCATCGATAGCGTCACCGGATCGAGTTATCCGGAGGCGCCGCAGTTGGTACCGTTCTACCAGAAGATGTTTTCCTTGTACGGAAATACCAACGGAACACCTCTCGCCGTTCTTGGCTGCCCTTTCGATTCCGGAGGTTTTCCGGCGGCGGGTAATCCGCCGAACGGAGATGGTTGCGCCAACCGGCAAATCGTGTCGCATACCAGCAGCGATCACGAGCAGGTCCAGACGGCGCGCATCGACTACAACATCAACACGAACAACACCGCTTGGTTCCGGTTTCAGGCCGATACCGGCTTGCAGGCCCAGTACACCGACCCTATCAACTCCTTGTTCAATTCGATCTCTTCGCAGCCCCAATATTCATTCGGGGCGGGATTTACGCATGTTTTTTCACAGAACCTTGTGAACTATTTCAATCCAGGATTTACGTGGTATGAAAGCCTGTTCGGGCCGAGCGACTATCCGAAGACGCTGGCGGCCTTTCCGATTGTGTTGCAAGGCCAAGGTGCGAATGCACCGTTTAGCAACATCGGCGGGGCGGATAATATATGGGTGCAGGGGAGGCGATCGACCCGCTTTTTTATCAATGACAATTTAGCCTGGACCCGCAGCGCTCACGAACTGCGTTTTGGGACGAATATCCGAATCTTTCGTCTGAACGACTATGACTTCGGCGAAGGGAACGTTCCCACGGTAACTTACACGACGTTGCCCCAGTTCATTCATGGCGTAGCCTCAACCGCGCTGGAGACCTTTCCCGTTTCGCTAAACGAACCTTTCAACTTCCTCAATCTCGATTTCTATGTGCAGGACACGTGGAAGGTGACTCCCAAGCTGACATGGACAGTCGGCATCCGCGACACGTTCAATTCGAATCCCCTCAACCCGCACGATCAGGTTGCCCGCCTAAATGGTTCGTTCGGTGCAGTCTCTCACGATGTAAACCAACCACTGAACGCTGCGATTCAGACGGGCTACGGAAATCTTTTTTCCTCGACGCCTCTCGCCATTTTGCAACCAAGGACAGCAATCGCCTGGCAGTTTGCCCGCAATTCCGTCCTCCGCACTGGTTTTGGACTCTTCAGCGACATCTTGCCTGGCAGCGTAGCCGACGCCATCGGTATGAACCCCCCGTACGTACAGACATTCCAGGGAGGTCTGCTTGGCACCGTCGGCGGGGCGGCCATCGCCCCGGGAGTGCCAAACAGTGCAGTCGACGCCGCCGTAGCCGCTAACCAATCCTTCCGTTCAGGATTCGCCCAAGGCGAACTCTCTTGCGCGTCCCCGCAGGCGAATCCGGCTGCTTGTCTTCAGCCGGTCGCTATCACCTCGGTGCCCGACGGCAGACTACATCCGCCGTACTTCCTGGAGTGGAGTTTCGGGATCGAACATCAGTTTGGCAAAACGGCTAATATGCGTGCGCAGTACGTCGGAACCCGTGCGGTAGACCTTCCGTATCTAACGCAAGTGAACGGTTATCAAACCGCGTGCCAAAGCTGTTTTGCTCCATTCCCATATCTGCAGCCGGCTGACCCCAGATTAGCGGCGGTGACGCAATTCGCCACCGGCGCAAACAGTCACTACAACGGCCTTCAGCTCACAGCCATGAAGCGCCTCTCGCACGGTCTGCAAGGCACGCTTAACTACACCTTCAGCCGTTGTATGGATACCGTCTCGAATGGCGGATTCCTGCCGTTTTCTGCCGGAGGGATTCTTTCTCCGCTTCCGGGAAATCTGGCCCGCGATTACGGGCCGTGCGATTACGACATCCGTCACAACTTCAATGCTCAATACCTCTATCAGCTGCCGATAAAAGTGAGGAGCCACTGGCTAAGCTACGCCTTGAACGGCTGGCAGTTGTCAGGTACGGTCTTCTGGCACAGTGGGATTCCATTCACTGTTCTCAGCACGCCGTACTCAGCGAATGGCAATGGCATCGTTCAGGGCGGCGGACCACAATTCGCGAGCGTCTTGCCGGGAGTCCCGCTTTATGAGCACAATCCCATCCCTGGCGTGACGCAACCCGGCACGGCTCAGTGGCTCAACCCCGATGCTTTCGTTTCCGCGGTCGATCCGAGTACAGGGGAATGTTCCGGCGGCGACAACCCGCAAAATTGTCAGTTGGGAAATCTGGGACGCAATGCCCTGCGAGGCCCTGATTTCTTTTGGAGTGATCTCGACCTTACGAAGTCATTTTCTTTGACCGAGCATGTAAAGTTCCGGCTTGAAGCCCAGTTCTTTAATGTGCTCAACCATCCGAATTTCGGGCTACCCAGTGTCGTGCTGGCCGGTATTCCGGGAAAGCCCTCGACGCAGACCGGATTCGGTGCGGCTACCTACACTGTCTCTCCTCCAACCGGGCTGCTCGGCGTGGGCCTGGGCGCCGATAGCTCGCCACGCATGATCGCCCTTCATGCACGCCTGGAGTTTTGAGGCTTTCGGGCCAATCCGCGCAGCCTGCAGAGCGCCTTGGTCGGAAACCGATCAGGTACGCGGAACCAGCTAAGTTTGGCTCAGTACTTGTAAGCTGGCTAGCCGCCAGCTCTCATTGCGAAGCGGATGCTTTCTTCTGGTCTTCTGCCAATCTCTTCTTGAATGCCTGTTCCCACCCATCGATATCTGCCAGGCAGCCCTGTTGCCCGCCGATGAACGGGTTCGGCCCTTTGCCCAGCTTCGCGTACTTTTCTTGCATGTGATAGAAGGGCGTGTGCGACCCCAGCATCACATCGCACGGCAGAATGCGCAGATATTTATACGTAAACAGGCTGTCTTCCGCGATCTGCGGATAGGTTTTGTTATTGACCACGGCGGTCGCCGCGTTGGGACCGATAGAGCCGGGAATCACTACGTCGTAACTCTTGCCACCCTCTGTGGCCTTCAGCGTCCACGTGGTATTGCCTTCGGTGTGGCCGGGAGTAAGGTGGGCCGTCAGGACCACGTCGCCCAGCGTGACTCGATCCAGATGGTGAAGGACCCTGTCAATCGGATGCGGCTTCCCGCCCGGCCGAATCGCCTGCGTGGCGGGAACGTCCCGGTCCATGATCATCACCGTGGCGCCGGTCATTTCTTTGACCATGGCATCGCCCTCGCAATGGTCCACGTGCGCGTGGCTCGTCAGCAGGATCTTGATGTCCGTAAACTTGAACCCCAGTTTTTCCACCGAATCTCGAATCCACGGCACGTTGCTCTCATACGTGCTGTCGATCAGGATATTCCCCGCGGATGTCGTTACCAGAAAAGAAGAATGCGTGTCCGTGCCTACGTAGTAGATGTTGCCGATCACTTTGTGCGGCGGAAACGGCTTGTCTTCGTTCCCTTGAGCCATCAGTAGCGCCGCCGGAACAAGCATGGCCACCAGAAGCCCAAACGCCAAACCACTCGTTCGCATATTCCCTCCTTTTCTCCAACGCCTTCATCCCGAGTCCGCCAAAGGCCAGCGAGGGATCTCTTTTGATTCGCTCCACCGCTGAGCCTCTTTACTCGTGCACTATAATAGATATACGCCTGCGTTGCGTGTTTGTAAGAAAGCGCGGGCGGTGTCGCGGCCTTGTCGATCGTCTCGAAAAAATTAACCCTCTTCGACCGACCGAACTCTCAGCAGCCCTCGTTTCGAATGCGTCTTCCGGGGGAAGACTACCCTCTTGCGGCGAAAGCGCCCATCCGATCAGTCCTCTGCGAAAAGGATACCTACAGGATGCGCTTTTCGCAGGTAACAAAGACGTCGCGAGCGAACATCGTGAGTCGAGGGGTCTCCCGCTCCTTCCTGCGGCTAACAGAGTCCATCGTGAGCGAGGCGCGCGTGTTGCCTCCCGTCCATTCTTGCGCGAGATCCACCTTTGGCGGCCTGTCTGGAATCAGCAATTGTAAACGGGCTAACTACCCTGAAATCAACACTTGCAGGAGTGGCGAATCTAAGTCTACTGAAATGAACACTTACGCAAAACAGCGGAGGCGTAAGCCTCATAGAATGAACACTTACGCAAATAGTGGGGTGGGGGCCCCTCTGGGGCGCGCAAAAGTCTACCCACAGGATGAGTTTTTGCGCGTTAACAAAGTCGGGGCAAAGCAACGCCGCGTTTTCGGCCCAACAAAGTTCAGGCGGCCTCGAAGGTGATCACCACAATTTCGGGCTGCGTGCCCACACGGAAGGGCGGGCCCCAGGTGCCGGCGCCCCACGAAGTGAAGACGAGAAGACTGCCCAAAGGATTCAGGCCATGGACGTAGCGACCATAGATGCGGGAGGCGACCCACGTTCCGGGAGGGAATTGGCCTCCGTGAGTATGGCCGCAAACCTGGAGCGAGATTCCCGCCTCCGCGGCGATGGCCAGGTTATGAGGGGCGTGCACGAGCAGGACACTAGGCTTTGCGGATTCGATGCCGACACTTCGCAGGATCGCGCGGAATTGCGCGGGGTGAGTAGTTTCGCGCCAGTGCACGCCGATGATTTGCAGGCCGTCGAGGTCGAGTTTCTCGTTGTTCAAGACACGAACATGGGCGCCGTCAACCGCTCGCAGATATTTCTCGCGGTTGGTGAACTCCTCGTGATTGCCGGTTACGAAAAACGCACCGCGGGGCACCGACAGCGCCAGCCACGGTTGAGCCATCGCGTCGACATCGACGAAGGTGCCGTCGTACATATCTCCAGTAATGAAGACAACCTCGGGGCGAAGCTGATTCAGCCTCGCGACGATCCGCCGCAGGAAGCGGAAATTATGGACGTGTCCCAGATGCAGGTCGCTCACGAGCGCGGCAACGCGCCCCTGCCACTGCTCCGGCAGGTTCGGCAATCTTACGGTTATTCGATGTACGCGAACGCGCGCCGCATTCGCAAGGCCGCACAACGCGACGACCAGGGCAGCGCCGAATAGTCCGTCGGCTATGAGATTTGGCGGTATTTGCAGATTGGCCAGCCGGACCAGGCCAAACACGATCCAGGAGGAAACAGCCGCAAAAAGAAAGAACGCCATGCACCCGATCCAGACTGCGGCCGGGACGTAGAACGCTCGCACCAGCCAGTTGAAGGATCGCCAGGCGAGTAGTGAGGCGATCACAAAGCTGAAAGCGGCACACGGAAATACGATCCGCAAAATACTCTGCGTCGCAGGTTGGAGCGAAGGATGGAACGCCATCCAGGTCTCGTAGAGGAACCAGTGCGCCAGAAACAAGATGGTCTGAATGGTGAGAAGGAGCTTCCAGATCCGTCGCGGCTGGAGGATAGAATCCTCGGAACCTGGCTGCTCCGTTACAGGCTGCTGCGACGGCAGGAGGGGAGGGGGCGGCACTTGGCTCATAAAGAGCTAGAATAACCGTACGGGAGAGTAAAGCAATGGGCGTGGCGGGCGCGCAAAAGCGAATTGTGGAGGCGGTAAATCGCTTGGAGGACGTAGAGGTGGCTCCTCACCGCTACGGCGGGCTGGAGTTTCGCCTGGGCCGGAGGGAGTTGGGGCACATCCACGGTGACCGTCTGGTGGATATTCCGTTTCCCAAAGTTGTGCGTGATGAAA
>Ga0207060_10216_pt1 | contig 19977 bp, 19 predicted proteins | sample Alteio_BWMinCont_30_FD_153270 | JGI IMG/M metagenome (GOLD analysis project Ga0207060, IMG submission 153270) | Enriched cells from forest soil in Barre Woods Harvard Forest LTER site, Petersham, Massachusetts, United States -... | ecosystem: Environmental > Terrestrial > Soil > Temperate forest >...
TTTTATTAATAATCATGACAGTCCAAAATATAGTTTATTGAAAGCTGCTATTGCCCATCATCGATTTGTTTGGATACATCCTTTTAGTAACGGTAATGGAAGAACTGTACGCCTATTTACTTATGCAATGCTTGTAAAATTAGGATTTAATGTTGAGAAAGGAAGAATACTAAATCCTACTGCTATATTTTGCAGTAACCGTGATAATTACTATACATATTTATCTCAAGCTGATAATGGTACAGATGAAGGAATTTTAAACTGGTGCGAGTATATGTTAAAAGGTTTAAAATTAGAAATAGAAAAAATTGATAAATTACTAGATTATGACTATTTAAAACAAGAAATTTTATTGCCTACAATTGATTATTCTATCGAACGCCAATTTATAACTGATATAGAATCCAAAGTACTAAAAAAAGTTATCGAAAAACAAATTATACAAGCGGGAGATTTAAAAGATATATTTGCAGGGAAAATAAATGCTGAAATTTCTCGTCAAATTAAAAAATTAATTGAAAAAAAAATGTTACAACCAGAGAAAGAGAAATCAAGAAAATATGTTATTCGGTTTGATAATAATTATTTGTTACGAGGCGTAATACAAACTCTTGACAACAGAGGGTTTTTACCTGTTAAAGATAAAATATAATCTACTAATTTATAAAATTAAGATTGTACTGAAGTAAAGGTCTATGGGGTACTAGGCGCTCCACCACTTTTCTGCCAATTACACATCTTCGCTATACGTTCCTTCTCTTCATTCATAAGCTTAGGATAATTGTCCTCTAACCATATCGTAATCTGTTTCTTTATGCTCATACCTTTTTTCCAATTTTTACTTACGACTCCATGTGCCATAACAGCGATAGCAAGTTCTTTGGAATAGGTACTTACATTTTCATCAAAGCCCTCCCAAACTAACGCTTCCAACTCCTCTATTCTTTTTTGAAGCGTGGCTATTTCTTCATCTTTTATTTTCAGAAGATTTTCTGTTCCTGTGTTAATTTCAGTATTCACAACTTTCCTTGCTGCTACTTGTTGCCGTAAAATTTCCGGAATTGCAATACCTCTACCTTCTGCCCATTCAAGAAAAACAATTGGTGAGTTTGGATCATCAATTTCTTGCTTTTCAAATGCTCTCAAAACTAAATCTCTAAGTTTTGAATAATCCAGCGAGAGCTTGGTAGCAAAAGGATATTCTAAATAATCCTGCACGATATCCCAATTTACCACTTCTGGCTCTTTACCAAGAAGCAATGCAACACTTTCTTCTAGAGACCAATAAGACATTTTACTCCAATGACTTAAATCTGCATTTACATCGGGTACTGAATCCTCTTCTTCTGTATAAATTGTTCGTTTCACATTATCACGATTTTTACTTTTTTCTGAAAAATTACTCATGATATTCCTACTCCTTTAACTTTTTTAATGGATATAACGTTACCCAGATCTTGCGCCACTTGGCTATCAACCATTCTTCCCCATGCAAGCCACGCAATCTTTTGTTCCTCTGAATAGATGGCACGTTGATAAGTCGCTATCAGTTTATTAAGTGGTTGATGATTTAACATGCGTTCAATAATATGTGGATCCGTCTTGAGATACTCCCCCCAAGCGGTAGCTGCAGATCTACGCAAATCATGAATAGTAAAAGGATTAAGCTGAAAAAGATCATTATCCTTTTTTCTGAGACGGTCTATTGCACGATTTAAGCTATCTTGACAAATATGTTGTTGTTTTGTACCACGGCCAGTATTGAATACAAACGGGGTATTACCAGTTAATTGCCATAAATTCTTTATAAGGTTAATCGCCAGTTCTGAAAGATAAATAGTATGTGCCTGGCGGTTTTTTGTCCTGCTCGACGGGAGCAACCATACCCCAGAATCAAAATCCAATTCTGACCAACGCATACCGGCAACTTCTCCTCGACGTGCCCCTGTTAAAATCAGCAATTTAATAGCTATAGTGGTTGTTTGAGCTATGGTTACACTACCAGCTAACCCTTCTTGAATTAAGGATCCTTGATCTAACGCTAACCATAACTGACGCAACTCTACCAAGATCAATATACGATCTCGAGGACGATTCGCAGTTGCAGAAAAATCTTTAGGTTTAAGCATACGAGCAGGATTCTGCTCGATTAAATGACGAGTCAACGCATAGTCCAACATCAAATTAAGGGTGGTTAATGCCTTACGAGTTTCTTCCGTAATCCCTTTTCTGGTCATAGCATCTAATGCAGCAGCTAAATGTACACGTCCGACATCTCTAACAAATAATTTACCTAAAACACTTTTCAAATGGATACGCCAGCGATCTTCATGCCGTTTGGCCCAAATTAAACTAACCTTATTTGCCAGTTTTACAAACTCAATCCAAGCATCAAACAGTGCTTGCATAGTAAGGGCTTGAGTATTTTCAGTTTTTGCCGCGGCCCGTGCGTTTCTTGGATCAATACCATCAGCTACTAACTTACGTAATTCTGGTAATCTAGCACGCACTTCTTTAAGAGATAAATCTTCAAATGACCCTATCGTCATTCGGGCTACCTTTCGAGAATCAGGTAAACGAAATGAGAAGAGCCAACTTTTGGCACCGCTGGGACGAACCCTAAGATATAAACCACCACCATCAGAAAGTTTATATTCTTTCCCTTTAGGAGTCGCTTTTTCTATCGCTTTAGCAGTTAATTGACTCATTAAAACCTCATTCTGGGGACCTCCATGGGGACCTCCAAATGTCTGGATTAAGATGTATTTTACGGGACGCTAAAAGACAATGCAATTCTATAACAATCTATTTTTATTGGTTTTTTTGAACATTACAAGACAGTCACGGATATAATGCTACGCGCCTCCTAAGGGGCAGGTCGGAGGTTCAAATCCTCTCCGGGGCACCATTAAAATCAACGACTTACAAAATAAATTCTATAACCTAATCCCTGATTCCCTTTTTTGGGACAACCGTGGGGACAACCAAATGAAATCTTTCAATCCTTGCTCTTAGTATAATTTTGATTCAGGTATCACTAAAATCTCTTATACCCTCCTCATGCCCCTTACCATCGCCTTAAACAAAAGCTAGTACGCCGCTCATCGTTTGCAAGGGGCCTATCGGCTGGAACCTCCCTTGCAAACGCTTCGCTTGCGTCCTTTAACGCTTTTGCGGCGACGGTGCGGAGCATGATGAAAGGCAAGGCTCCAAGAATTTTATAAGGAGCGCTTCGCGCCCAAATTATGACGGGCTCTGCCCGTACCCGGCAGCTCGGGTTCAAAGCATGGCCCTCATTTACCCCTAATTTTATCTTTTGGGGTGGGGTTCCTATTTCCTTTCTGTTAAAGAGTAGCTCATTCTTAACCCCTAAATTCCCTTCATCTCTCGATCAATGCCTTGCAAATAAGAGTATATCCAGAGTGGCCCCTAAAAATGACCATCAAATGACCCTCAAAATTGAGGCTAACTTCATTTAGATTTTAAAAACCAAACGGCTGTCCATGTGTGTCCACGCACATCGATAATTCCTAGATTTTTAAGCACAGTCAGATCTCTTTTTAATGTTTTTTCTGAAGGAGGCTTATCTAATTTGTTTAAAATGGCCGAAAAAGAAAACTCATCCTCTTGGCTCAATAAATTGACAATTACTCTTTGTCTAGCAGTTAATCGCTCACTTTTTTCTTCAGCTCATTTCTTGAGTACCAGTCACTACGGATTCAATCACACCTTTTTTCCCTTAGGAGATTTCTTTTTTTGAATAGGCAATTTTGTCATGGAAATTTTGATAAGATTGGTTAGCCACTCACTGTCATCCCACTGATCTCCCGAAATAAAAAGATACGGTTTTGCTCCTGGGTATGGACATCCCTCTGTAAATTCACCAATGAATGCTTTACCAGCATTTGTGGGTTTCACAAACAATTGGTCGTCACACACAAAAGCCACTATCTTCCCATCACAATATACCCCATATTCACCAAACATTTTTTTTGCAGAAACCTCCCCTGCTGCCGCAATTTGTTCAAGAATAAAATCAATAGTGCTTTGTTTTGATGCCATAAGAGTTTTGGTGTCCTAATTTTAAATTAGAATAATTGTCACTCTATGTAATGTCCAATGTCAATGACACCATAAACTCTCTTGTATTTATCATTTTGCAGCACTATCATGTAATTAAATCGACGAAAAACGTCGGTCTGCGAGTATGAATAACGGCCTCCCCCATTTTACGCCAAACGTTCAATAAATTTACTGCATTTGATTCAACTGCTAGATTATTCCTTTTCCCATAGCTTTTCGTTCACTTGACTAATTTCAATTAATATTGAGATAATACTCCAAAATTTATTGGGTATAAATAAGTACTTTATGTTTATCGATATTTCACCCTTAAGAAAATATCATGACTACCGAATGCTATTTATCGGACAAATGGTATCCATGTTCGGCAGCATGATTACCTATGTTGCATTGCCTTTTCAAATTTATGAAATTACGCATTCCACTTTTGCCGTAGGCATAGTGGGTACTATTGAATTAATCCCTTTATTATTAACCGCATTTTTAGGGGGAGCGGTTGCGGATGTTCTTGATCGAAAAAAATTATTAATTTTTTCTGAACTTGCCATCGCCATCATCGTGACATTATTAGCAATTAATGCGAGTTTGGCAGAACCCAAAGTCTGGGTGATTTATACTTTAGCAGGCTTGATGTCTGCATTTAACGGTTTCCATCGCCCTGCGCTAGAGGCCCTAACACCTCGTTTGGTGGCAAAAGAAGATATTCACGCGATTAGTCCTTTAAATTCTTTCAAATCCGTCATAGGGACTGTCGCGGGCCCTGCCGTGGGCGGCCTTTGTATTGCGATGTTTGGCTGGGTCACTACCTATCTCATCGACACTCTAACCTTTATTATTTCGATCATTGCCTTGATGCAGATACGGCATTTACCTAAAGATCGTTCAACGCAAAATAAGATAAATTTTAAAAGCATCAAAGAAGGGCTACATTATGCCCTTAGCCGCCAGGAACTCGTCGGCAGCTATCTTGTGGATTTCATTGCGTTTGTATTCAGTATGCCTATGGCATTGTTTCCAGCCATGGCAGAAGGCTACGGCAGAGCAGAGCTCATTGGTTTATTCTATGCAGCTCCCTCCATCGGGGCACTACTTGCTACGCTTTTGAGTGGCTGGACCCATAAAATCCGCCGCCATGGTTTGGCTATAGCGCTTTCGGCCAGTGGATGGGGATTAGCGATTGCAGCGGTTGGCTTCACCCAAAATATATGGATTTCATTAGCCTTTCTCATACTGGCAGGAGGCTCGGATATGTTTAGTGGAATCTTCCGAACGACCCTTTGGAATCAAACCATTCCTGACAAACTGCGTGGACGTTTAGCAGGAATTGAGATGATAAGTTATATGAGTGGCCCCCTGCTTGGGAATACCCAGGCTGGATTTATGTCTGCCCTGATAGGCACACATAATGCTATCATGGTTGGAGGGGTGCTTTGTGTTCTGGGTGTTGGTGTTTGTTCTACTTTTTTACCCAAATTTATTCGCTATAAAGCACCTGCTAACCAATAACCATAATATGGTTTAGAGAACAGATTCCACAATACCAACTTCTTAAGGAGACTAAAATGAACGTATATCCGCCGGCTTTCGCTCATGGTAGTACCCAGGAAGTCTTTCCCGACATTTTCTTTGTGACTGGTGCCAGTATATTTGAACATGAGGGAAACGTCATTCAAAAAAGCAACAATATGGTGATTGTCCGAGATGGTAAGGAACTTACACTTATTAATACCTTGCGTTTGAATGAAGATGGTCTTAACACTCTTGATAAATTAGGTAAGGTAGCCAGTGTCGTCAGACTGGGTGCATACCATGACAGAAACGATATTTTTTATCTTGATCGGTATAAAGCTAAACTTTGGGCTGTAAGAGGAATGGTTCATAAGAACAATCGCCAAGCCGATTTTCTAATTGGAGAAACAGGTACAACTCCATTTCCAGATGCTTCATTTTTCAAATTTGAAACAACCTCCCAGCCTGAAGCCATTATTCATATTGCTCGCCAGGGCGGTATTTTGATCACGTGCGATAGTATCAAAAACTGGACCAATATAGATGAGTATTTCAGCGAAAAAACAGGCAAGGAATTTTTGGAACAAGGCCTAATTAAACCAGTGAGCGTCGATAAAGTATGGTTAGGGGCGATGAGTCCAAAAAATTCCGATTTCGCAAGGCTTCTGAAACTGAATTTTCGACACCTTTTCAGTGCTCATGGACAACCTATTATTGATACTGCTGATAAGCAACTGGTGCCAGTACTGGAAAGTCTTTTCGAAATAGTTAATTAAATCCTTAGGAATTAAAAAATTACAAATTAAATTTTAATCCTAAATAATGAATCACACCTATTATAATCTAGCCTGCTTTTGATCACTAATTTCTTTCAAAAGTCTTTGTCTAGCTGTTCTAATTTTTGGATCTCGTTCTTCTAAAACAGCATTTATATCTTCTAAAAATTCAGCTTTTTCAACTTCCTGTTTATCAATTAGTTTATTTTTATAAAGCCATTCAGCAATTTCTCTCCATTTCCAAAATGGAGATCGGTCTGAAAGCTTCATAATGGGTTTAGGAAATAATTTTCTTCTTTTATCCTTGCTCCACAATGAAACTGTTTGGCGTGAATTTGAGCTTCGTTTGGCAATTTCAGTTTCTGTCACCCAATCTTCTGGTGCCACACTCACCACAATCCCACCTAAAGGAGAAGATTCAACATTTTTAATTGCACTTATAACTGCTTCTCTTAAGGATTCTGCCTTTCGATCAAAATCTAAATAAACAGTGCCCTCTCGAAAATTAATAAGCGCATCATCACAGCCAGCATTATATAGGATATCTTCTAATCCAGGAGTGTTTTCATCTACATCTTTCAAAACTAAAGTAAATTGGTATATTTTTTTCATAAATTTTCTCTTTTGTCTTTATGAGGACATGAATTTACTTTTCTTCGAATCTGCTTTGCATGTACTTCAGCACTTTTAGGAGTTGACCATATAGACATAATGCAACCATCTCTATCTTCAAGCGGACACAAAAGTCGACCTCATGCATGAGCAGAATTACCAGCTTCCTTGTACCGCCAATGCAATTTTTCCGCATATTGAATTGCATGCTCAATTTCCTTAATCGGATGTTTTTTTCTTCTCACAATCACCTACTCTTAACCTTAGCAAAAGAGTTGACAAATGTCAACAGAACAAAAGAAACTCTAATTTTTAAAAGAGCCACACTTTACGGTTTATAAATCCAAATCACAACTTTAATTCACTAGAAAAAACGAATTAAAAATTATTGGACCTCAATTTCTGTATATAAAATCAGTGCCTGCTAAATTGACCCCTAAATTGACCCTTAATTTGACTTATCAGATAAGCTGGGTTAATATTTGTTCAGGCTCAAGGGGCGCCTATACCCACAAAAAGAGGATTTCACCCTAGGTTGTTATCGAATCTTATTATTGTTCGTTTAACCTTTTCGTTATACCAAAAAGTGGGTTATTGGTTATAAACTTAAGGAGCTTAAATGAATAAGTCACGTCAATCCTTCAGCATTGAAGAATACAAAATCCAAGCGTCTATCCTATTAAAATCCTTACGTGGAAGCGATGCAGAAAAAGCCGCTAAACGCTTTAAACGCCTGCCTGAATTTGCTGATCTTTCTATTGCAGATATTTTGCAAAAAGAAATTAAGCGTAAACACGCACTTCTCTTAATTGCAATGGAGAATGGATTTAATTCTTGGCTTGATCTAAAAATGCAGGTCAATTTTATAGTTGGCGGTTATCTAAACTCATGGTTTACAAACTACTCTGAGGCAAAATTGCATCTTCAATCTACAAGCGGGTTTTTATTGCCCTATAAAAACCAATTTTTTATTTGTAATGCTAATTACATGAAACAAATTGGTTTTGAACCCGATGATCCTGATTGGAAACTCATTAGCCATGATTGGGTAGAGCCTCTGGATAAAAAAGCATGGCAACGATTATATAAAAAATGGTCTCAATCCAAGGGAGGCCGCCATGAATAATTCAAACAATTCATTACCAAATAATATTTTCTTAAAAGGCATTTGGGAACCATTAGAAACTGAATACGATATTAACGATTTAATAGTTGTAGGTAAAATACCTAAAGAACTGAACGGTACATTTTATCGTAATGGTCCAAACCCTCAATATGTCTACTCAGAAAATTATCACATGTTTGAAGGTGATGGAATGATTCATGCCATCACCTTTCATAATGGCCAAGTGCGTTATAAAAATCGATGGATCCGCACAGAAAAATTCTTAAAAGAACGTAATGCGCGCAAAGCTTTATTTGGCGGCATGCGTGATTTCATGGCACGAGATGATTCAGTGAAGAATTGTTCTGGTAATACAGCTAATACGAATGTGATTTGGCATCATAATAAACTATTAGCGCTTAACGAGGGTGGCCTGCCAGTTGATGTTGACATTAATGATCTTACTCAATGTAATACTTATACCTTTAATCAAGCATTAAATCGTAGCATGATGGCACATCCAAAGATTGATCCGGTAAGTGGAGAGTTGCTATTTTATAGTTATTTTGGCCCTGATTTTAGTTATTTTATCGCAAATAAAAAGGGAGAAATCAGCTATCAAAAAACCATCGCGATGCCATTCTTATGTATGATGCATGATTTTGCCATTACAGAAAATTATAGCATTCTCCCGTTGTTTCCTTTAACTTGGGATTTTCAGCGCATCATGCGGGGAGAGCCTATTTTCAAATGGGAGCCAAATTTAAATACGCGTTTTGCAATTATGCCAAGATATGGAAATGATAATAATGTAATTTGGTTTGAAGATCAGGCTGCTATGGGTTTTCATGTTGTGAATGCCTGTGAAAAGGGTGATAAGATTATTTTAGAAATGGTCGTCATGGATGATATTCCTCATAATATGATTGCCTTTTCTGATGACAATATCTCTTACGTAAATTATTTTACACGATGGATTTTTGATCTTAAAAAAAGAAAACTCACTAAAGAACGATTAGATGATGTCAATGTGGAGTTTCCGCGTATTGACGAGCGATTTGTGGGGCGTAATTATCGTCACACTTATATGAACTACACTACTAATAAAACCATTAAAAAATTACCTAATCTTTTTGATTCTATCGTCCATTATGATGTAAAAAATAACAAAAAGCAGATCCATCACTTCGGTGATGGTGCGTTTGCTTTAGAACCCCTATTTATTCCTCGTTCAGCTAATTCGCATGAAGGCGATGGATTTTTATTAAGTTACGTTTATCGAGAAGCACTTAATAGAAGCGATTTAGTGATTCTCAATGCTCAACAGCTTGATGACGAACCACTTGCTATTATTCAGTTACCCCATAGAGTACCTTTTGGCTTTCATGGTTGTTGGGTAAATGGTATATCTTGACGAAGTAAATGTCATTGGTGGTGTCAAACGCCAGATTTGACACCATCACTTATCCATTTCTGAATGTCTAAAACATCAATATTACACTCTGTATTTTTGGGTAATGCTATAGAACATACCCAATTTGATAATTTAAATGAAATAGCCTTATATTGTTCAAAATTTTTGAAATAGCTAACCCAATGATCTTGGTTGAAACTCAATGAAGTTATTTCATAGACATGTGCAGGCGTCATCAAACCTGTTCGCAGTATTTTTGATAGTGCCTCTTTTATTGCCCAGAATAACAAATAATACATCTCCGTTTCTTGTTCTAAGCTTGAGTTAATTATTTTTACTTCTTCCGAGGTTAATTGCTCCTCAATTGCTTTTATCTTATCGATTTCTATTTGAATTTCTTCCAAATCAATCCCCATTGGGTGAGCTTCCGGAAATGCAATAGCAACCCCCAGAGGATCACTATGACTAATAGAAACCTGAAGTTTATTATGCCCAGGATAATGTACAATCGGATGCTGAAAGATCCCTGATTCGATAAAAATAGACTCTTTAGGAATTTCTGGTTCCAAAGTTTTAATAGCTTCTTTAGAACAATAACGCCCCAATAAATAATTAAGCTTTCTTTTGGGGAAATTCTCTATTGATTGAACATACTGTATTTCTTTTGAATGTAAATAGTCTTGTGGTAACTGTTGTAACCCATCAAGAGAAGACCTAGTGAAGCAAAGTGCCGCCTTAAAAACTGTATTGCTTCTTCTGAGTTCTAACACTTGACTTATGGTGTTCATGGTGTCAAATCTTGACATTGGACAAAATCATCCTAGTTTTAAATTAGGATGATTGTCACTCTTGTAATGTCTAATGTCAAGATTTGACACCAGGGCTGTTTTCTTCTTTTTTAAAAAATTGTCTTAATCTTTTCAAGGCTTCTGATTGAATTTGACGAACCCTTTCTCGTGTCAGACCAATTTCTTTGCCCACTTCTTCTAAAGTCTCAGGTTTATAGCCTAACAATCCAAATCGTCTAATCATCACTTCTCTATATTTTTCAGGCAATCGACCCAACCAGTAATTGATTAAATCTTGAGTATTTTTTTCTTCTAAGGCAAGTGCTGGATCTGGGCTTGCTTCATCCGGTAAGGTTTCCAATAAAGATTGCTCAAACTCCCCATTAGCGGGAACATCAATAGAAGTTGTTTTCTCTGTTAATAAAAAGATTTGTTCTACCTCTTCAAGTGGACGATCCATTAACTCCGCAATCTCTTCTAAAGAGGGATAATGTTCCATTTTTCGAGATAAAAATTTAACTGCTTTGTAACAAGAAGTAATCTCTTTCAAAATATGAATGGGTAAACGAATCATACGGGCTTGATTCATAATGGCACGCTCAATGGATTGCCGGATCCACCAAGTAGCGTAAGTAGAAAAACGAAATCCTTTCCCTGGATCGAATTTTTCAACAGCATGAATTAAACCAATATTGCCCTCTTCTATTAAATCAGATAAAGGCATGCCTCTATATAAATAACGCCGAGCAATTTTAACAACCAATCGGAGATTACCTTCAATAAGACATTTTCTTGCATATTGGCTTCCCAATTGCATTTCTCGTGCATATACTACTTCATCTTCTGCAGAAAGCAGGTTTCTATCCCCAATTTCATTCAAATAAATCTGGGTAATATCCCGACTACTGTTGTTATTACGAGTAAAATGTTCTGCTTTCATAAGATAAGTCTCACAACAACTAAATACACGCTTATCTTGTTTGACCATCATTCAGAAGAAAGGTGCAACTCTTTTATTGAATTTTAAAATTATTTTAGTATTTCCAAAAATATTTTAGTTACGGGAACTTTTTTTAATGCAACTGAGTTTTAATGTAACAAGGATTTTATCCTGAACTTTAAGACGATAACCAAGGTTTAACGCAGCCGAGCCAATGTTCTGCGGACGAAAGGCTCTACTTTAGGCCCACCAAAACGAATAACAGCTGCTATTAAGAAGAACCGAAGACTGCGCCCTAAAAAAGAAGCAACTAAAAACCCTGGAAAATTCAATTGTAATACCCCAGCAGCAATGGTAAAAATTTTATAAGGAATAATCGGAGAAAGACAGGCTAAAAAAATCGCCCAAAATCCCCATTCTTGAAACCAAACCATCGCTACTCGGTATGACTCAGCATACCCCATTCGGTTAATAAAAGGTTCTAAAAAAACCTCAAATGCAAAAAACCCCAAGAAATACCCTATTATTCCTCCCAACACAGACCATACAATACAAGTCCAAGCTAATCCAAAAGCACGTTCTGGTTTTGCATAAGCCATGGGAAGCAGCATAAATAAAGGGGATACCGGAAAAACAGAGGAATCGACAAAACTGACAAAGGCTAAATAACGAGATGCCTTAGGATGAGAAGACCATTCCAAAACTTTATCATAAAATACACTAAATACACTTAAAAATCGCACAACAAACTCCTGAATGAACACGCCTGCAAACTACCATTAACTACGATCAACAACCCATTATTCTACTCAACGCCTGGTACAAGGGGAACAAATCGAACGCCCCCTAAATCACCCATTTTATACTCATTACCCTCTCGTACAACAAGAATTAATTCTTGGTTACCTAACTTTCCTACAGGAATCACCATTCTTCCACCATTTTCTGATAATTGTGCCAGTAAAGCCTTTGGGATCTCAGTTGGTGCCGCAGTGACTAATATCCCATCAAAAGGGGCAAATTCCAACCAACCTTGATAACCATCTCCATAGGATAAATGAACATTGCTTACCCCTAAAGACACTAAACGCTCTTCCGCCAAATCAGCTAAAGAACGAATACGTTCGATACTATACACGGTCTCGACAACTTTAGCTAAAACAGCCGTTTGGTACCCTGAACCTGTACCAATTTCTAATACTGAATGTAATTGTTTACCGCCACAAACTGCTTCAGTCATACTGGCAACAATATAGGGTTGAGAAATGGTTTGTCCAACGCCAATCGGCAAGGGGGTATTTTCATAGGCATTAGGCCATAAGGCTCTTTCCATAAAAAGATGCCGAGGAACAGAGCCTATGGCTTTTAAAACGCGTTCATCACGAATACCTTGGCGTTTTAAAATATTAAGCAATTGCTCTCGTTCCTTTTTAAATAAAGTTTCTTTCATATTATTTTAGTATAGAGAAATATTAGACTTATTAATGATAGGTCGATGCTGGTCTTCTTATGCTGACGGTCCGCCTGCATGAGGAGTCGTTTCAGCACCGGGGGAGGGAGAGAAGATTTTTAAACACTAACACACTATACCGTCCGGTTCCCCACTTTGAAAAAGGGGGGCTAGGGGGGATTTAACGCAGCGGCTCAACCACCAAATAAAAAGTTTCCCCTTGCTTAATCATACCAAGTTCACTGCGTGCACGTTCTTCTAATGCTAAGGGTTGTTCTTTTAAAAATTGAATTTCTGCATCTAATAAGTGATTTCTTTGGGATAATTTTTCTAATTCTTCATTCTGTACAACAATCATTTTCTTTAAGCGCAATACTTCTCGAATATTGCCTTCTCCCGTCCACCATTGATACTGGAAAACCCCTAACAATCCCAACAATATTGCGACAATCCATTTAGTCACGAAAAATTACCTTATTTCGAAATGCATTTTTTCCAGCATAAACAGTATTATTTCCCAAGAGTTCTTCGATACGTAACAATTGATTATATTTTGCAACTCTATCGGTGCGGCATAAAGAGCCCGTTTTAATTTGTCCTGCTGCTGTTGCAACCGCGAGATCAGCAATAAAGGTATCTTCGGTTTCTCCACTGCGATGAGAAATAATGGTGGAATAGTTTGCTTCTTTGGCCATATGGATAGCTGCTAAGGTTTCGGTTAAAGTCCCCACTTGATTTAATTTTATTAAAATACCATTGGCAATGCCTCGACGTATCCCTTGTTCCAAAAGCTTGGTATGAGTAACAAAGAGATCATCACCCACCAATTGAATTCGTTGCCCTAATCGTTCAGTCAAATGTTTCCAACCATTCCAGTCTTCTTCGGCCAATCCATCTTCAATAGATATAATGGGGTAGAGATCAACTAAACCCACGAGATAATCGACCAATTGTTCAGAACTTAAGGTTTTTTGTTCCGATTTTAAATGATATAAACCATCACGATAAAACTCACTACTGGCAACATCTAATCCTAAATAAATATCTTTTCCTGCTTTAAATCCTGCTTTTTCTATGGCTTTTAATATGAGATCCAAGGCCTCAGCATGTGACGATAAATTAGGCGCAAAACCTCCTTCATCCCCTATCCCTGTAGAAAGATTTTTCTGTTTTAATTCCGATTTTAAGGCATGAAATATTTCCACACCAAATCTTAAAGCCTCTTTAAAACTGGAAGCCAAAACCGGTAAAATCATAAATTCTTGGAAATCCAAATTATTATCGGCGTGTGCGCCTCCATTAATAATATTCATTAAAGGAAGCGGAATCACCGGCTTTATATGTTCTTGGTTTTCTAAATATTGAAAAAGAGGCATTTTAACTGCCAGTGCTGCTGCACGTGCAACCACTAATGAAACCGCTAAAATGGCATTGCCGCCTAAACGGCTTTTATTTTCAGTACCATCTATTCTGATTAATAATTCATCTATTCCTCGTTGATAACGAACATCATGGCCTATGAGCGCTTTACGAATGTCTGTTTCAATCGACTGGATAGCCTTCAAAACGCCCTTCCCACCATAACGAGCATCATCGTTATCGCGCAATTCCAGGGCCTCATGTTTTCCGGTTGAAGCGCCCGAAGGAACAGAAGCATACGCTATCACACCTGATGTTAAGGTGATTTCAGCTTCGACCGTAGGATTACCACGAGAATCCAAAATTTCTCTTGCTCGTAAATCCTTAATCTCCGCCACGTTTAATCTCCACCACGTTTTACCACTTCATCCAAACTTTTTAAAATTTCTAAAAGATCTTTCATTTTATGAAGCGGCCAACTGTTAGGACCATCACTCAATGCTTTTTCAGGATTGGGGTGTGTTTCAATAAATAATCCAGCAATTCCAACAGCAACCGCGGCTCTGGCTAAAACCGGAATAAATTCTCGTTGTCCACCGGTTGCATTACCTAAACCACCTGGTAACTGCACAGAATGCGTTGCATCAAACACCACCGGACATCCTGTTTCTCTTAAAGTGGCTAAAGCGCGCATATCCGATACTAAATTATTGTAACCAAATGAAACCCCTCGTTCACACACCATAATAGACGTATTACCCACCGATCGAGCTTTTTCAACGACATTCACCATATCCCACGGCGCTAAAAATTGACCTTTTTTAATATTAACCGGTAATCCCACTTTTGCCACATTTTGAATAAAATTGGTTTGACGGCATAAAAACGCTGGAGTTTGCAGCACATCAACGACCGATCCCACTTCGTTTAAAGGGGTTTCTTCATGCACATCGGTTAATACAGGGACACCGATTGTTTTTTTCACCAAACTTAAAATACGCAAGCCTTCTTCTATCCCTAATCCTCGAAAACTTTGATGAGAAGAACGGTTTGCCTTATCAAAAGAAGATTTATAAATAAAAGGGATCTTTAAACTGTCCGTGATTTCTTTTAAATACCCTGCAGTGTCTAAAGCCAATTGCTCGCTTTCAATCACACAAGGGCCTGCAATTAAGAAAAAAGGTTCTTTCTCTCCTACCTTAAAATTACACAACTTCATATTTTTTTCCTAAACGAAATTTTTCTGCGGCTCTAACAAAATTAACAAACAAAGGATGAGCATCTCGCGGTGTTGATTTAAATTCAGGATGAAATTGACATCCTACAAACCAAGGATGATCAGGGAGTTCAATCATTTCCACGAGATTATCATCTATTGATCGTCCCGATACTTTAAGCCCTGCTTTTTCTAACAAAGGCAGTAAATGATTATTGACCTCATAACGATGTCTATGACGCTCTGATATAATACTTTTTCCATAAATACTTTCTGCAAGACTTCCCGGCGTTAGACGACATTTTTGTTCCCCTAAACGCATGGTACCTCCAAGACCCACTTCTGCACTTCGAGTTTCACGTTGTCCCTGCTCCGTCATCCATTCACTCACCAAAGCAATCACAGGATAAGGTGTTTTTTGATCAAATTCTGTGCTATTTGCGTCTTTCATCCCAGCTTTATGTCTTGCATATTCAATCACAGCAATTTGTAATCCCAGGCAAATACCCAAGAAAGGGATCCCCTGTTCACGCGCAAAACGAGTGGCATTAATTTTACCTTCCGCCCCACGGACACCAAATCCTGGCAACACTAAAATGGCATCGACACCTTTTAACCGTGCATCATTAGCTTGTACTTCTTCTGCATCAACATAGTCAATAGAAACGCGAGTCCAAGTATTGATACCTGCATGACCCAATGCCTCTATTAAGGATTTATAAGCATCCACATGATGTACATACTTACCCACAATGGCAATTTTAACTTCTTTTTTCGGCTTTTTTTGACGCTCGACAACTTGTTGCCACTCACTCAAGTTGGCTTCGGGTGCTTTTAATTGTAATTTATCAAGCACAATTGTATCCAATCCTTGTGCATGTAAAGACATGGGGATCTCATAAATAGACGCCATATCCGGCGAAGCAATAACTGCTCGTTCTTCAACATTGGTAAAGAGCGCAATTTTGCGTCTATCACTGTCTCGCAGTAATTGTTGACAACGACAAATTAAAATATCCGGTTGAATACCAATTGAACGTAATTCTTTAACAGAATGTTGAGTTGGTTTAGTTTTTATTTCACCAGCAGTCGGTATGTAAGGAACCAAGGTAAGATGGATAAACAAAGTGTTTGCTTGACCCAATTCCATTCTCAGTTGTCGAATGGCTTCTAAAAAAGGTAAAGATTCAATATCACCGACCGTTCCACCAATTTCTACCAAAGCAACATCAAATCCTTTGGTGCTTTCTAAAATACGGCTTTTAATCTCATCGGTAATATGAGGAATGACTTGTACCGTAGCACCCAAATAATCGCCTCGACGTTCTTTAGCAATCACGTTTTCATAGATTTGACCGGTCGTGAAATTATTATTGCGAGTCATGGTTGTACGAACAAATCGTTCATAATGACCCAGGTCAAGATCGGTTTCAGCACCGTCATCGGTGACAAACACTTCCCCATGTTGAAAGGGGCTCATGGTGCCCGGATCGACATTGATGTAAGGATCAAACTTCAGTAAGGTTGGGCGTAAACCCCGAGATTCCAGAATGGCCGCAAGCGACGCTGCAGCAATTCCCTTACCTAATGATGAAACTACCCCACCAGTAACAAATATATATCGCGTCATGAGTATCCTTGTAGAGAAAAGCTGAATAAAAATAGGACTGACGGGAGGTAATTTTAACATTTTACAGTAGCCAGTTCAATTTTATCTCAAGACAAAGTCGTAAAACTTACATAAGTAGATTTACTCTTCACATATCATTTTATTACACTAAAAGTTGTAGAAAGCTTGCGGCACTAATCACAATTATTTTATAGTTCTTAAATTCATGAGTTTTATAAATTTGTGGTTTCATAACCACTTGCACTCCGACTGCGCAATTTAAATGATCCATAAATTTAACCCAAGAAGTACTTGGTTTTTCATCCGATAATTTGACCTCTATAGGTAAAAAAGGCTTATTGTTTTTTATAATAAGAAAGTCAATCTCATACTTAGCTTTGTTTTTTAAATGACGTAGTTCAAAATTGCCAACCCCAGTATCTGTTAAATAATTACAATATAAGTTCGTAAAGCTATGCTTGAGTTTTTTTATATCCGACTATTTTAGCGACAGACGATAAAATAGTCAGCCATTTTTGAAAAAGGGGGTTAGGGGGGATTTACACCCACTCCTCACACTTTTTCACACACAAATCATCTTTCAATCTTCTGATTTCATAATCATTAATTTTTAACTTTGGTTTCGCGCCCGATTGCGCTTGTAATATTTCTCTATCAATGCGCTCGATATGATCGCGACTGGGTAACAAAAATCCCAATTCCTGTAACCAACACCGCAATACGCCTCGCCGTCTCACGGGATCTAATTTTAATAATTCCCGAACAGATAATGTATATTCTTGATGGCCTTTCACTTCTTGCAAATCTTGTGCAGCTAATATTTGTACTGCTGTTGCTGTTTCAAAACACAAAGCACCTGCGCGACTGACTGAGCGAACCACACGCGGCCAACGCGTACTCAATTGAGGGAAAATTTCATGACGTAAAAAATTGCGATCAAAGCGTGTATCCAAATTACTTTCATCCTCTATCCATTGTAATTGCTGCGCTTTGGCATATTCATATATTTTTTCTTTAGAGCTGAATAATAAGGGTCTTAATAAGTCACTTTCCCCTAATTTTGATTTTTGTGTCATGCCCCCCAATCCTAAAGGCCCAGCACCTCTAAATAATCGAAGTAAAATAGTCTCTGCTTGATCTTCTTCATGATGTGCCAACAATAAACACTCATGACTCTGCAAAAAATCTTCCCAGGCTTTATAACGAACAATTCTTGCGACTTCTTCAGGGCTTTCTCCCTCTAAAGGGGTAGCATCCACCCACAAAACAGTTAAAGGTACTTGCAAATCACTACACACTTTTTCACAATGTTGCATCCAGTGATCAGCATTGACACTTAATCCATGATGAACATGAACTGCACCCACTTCATAATCGGGATCATGTGAAAATGCTTGCACAGTTAAATCTAATAAGACATGAGAATCTAAACCCCCACTATAGCCAACCCAAAATCGTTTGCTTTGAGTGAGTGTTTGAAGATTTTTTGCTAGGAGTTCAGGCGTCAAGAATGGATACCCATATTTATCCAACGCTGATAACGATTTTTTAATAATGTTTCTGTTGGTAAACTTTTTAAAGATCGTAAATTCTGAAACAAGGTTTTCTTCAGAGTTTCTGCTGTTGTATCAAGATCACGATGAGCACCCCCTAAAGGCTCAGGAATAATTTCATCAATCAATCCCAATTTTAAGAGTCTATCTGGCGTGATCCCCATCACTTCGGCTGCTTCAGCGGCTTTATCAGCACTTTTCCATAATATAGTGGCACAACCTTCTGGAGAAATGGTGGCATAATAAGCATATTGCATCATCAATGTTTTATCACCAACACCCATCGCTAAAGCCCCACCTGAACATCCTTCTCCAATCACTACACAAAGGATGGGTACACGCAACTTTGACATTACTAATAAATTCCTAGCTATTGCTTCGCTTTGTCCTCTGGATTCGGCACCAATACCCGGATAGGCCCCAAAAGTATCAATCAAGGTAATGACGGGCAAATTAAATTTTTCAGCAAGCTTCAATAAACGCAATACTTTTCGATAGCCTTCAGGGTGAGGCATGCCAAAATTACGCGCTATTTTTTCTTTTACATCACGTCCTTTTTGTTGGCCAATGACCATGACGGACTCACCTTCTAAACGCGCAATCCCTGCAACTATCGCTTTATCATCAGCAAAAGCTCTATCTCCATGCAATTCGTCAAAATCAGTAAAAATTTTTGGCAGATAATCTAAGGTGTACGGTCTTTGTGGATGACGCGCTAATTGAACCACTTGCCAAGCCGTAAGCGATCGAAAAATAGACTCTGTTAAAGACTGACTTTTCGTCTCTAAACGCATAATTTCCTCTTGTATATTGATTTTACTATCAGTCCCCACCAATCGCAGTTCTTCAATTTTAGCTTCAAGCTCTGCAATGGGACGTTCAAAATCTAAAAAATTTAAGTTCATTGGTTAACTCTTCACATCGACATTTATGATTAGAGACTACACTAAAATTATTATTTAGACAATAAACAAACTAAGATAAGTAGTTCCCCACTTTGAAAAAGGGGGGTTAGGGGGGATTTTAATAACAAAGCTCAACTTTCTCTACCTCTGACAGCAACTTCAAGGTATCTAATAAAGTATCTGCCGGTCTTACTGCCCATTCTTTTCCAAGACTTAATACGGCTTTCGTTTTAGTCTCTGGCTGCTGATAAGCTATTTTAACCATACACCCGGTATCTCGATAGGGATATAACACTTTTGTAAGTTCTTTTGAAAAATTCTCGGATAACTGCTGTGAGGAAAGTTCAATTAAGAGATATTTGGCAGCTCTAAGGCGTGCTGTGTCTAAATCTAAAATTTCCGTAGCACGCATTTTATAGCCTCCGGAATATTCATCATTGTTCACTTCCCCTTCAATCACAAGCAAAGCATCTTTAACTAATTTCTCTTTATGTATCTTATATAAATCTGAAAAAACCGCCACTTCTTGACGCCCGGTTCTATCATCGATGCTCATAAAAAGCATACGATCGCCTTTGCGTGTGAATACAGCTCTTAAATTGACAATCAATCCCGCAATAACGTGTTTTCGACTTTT